>Ga0065711_1030383_pt1 | contig 32663 bp, 16 predicted proteins | sample Hoacrofraction12_FD_59098 | JGI IMG/M metagenome (GOLD analysis project Ga0065711, IMG submission 59098) | Hoatzin crop microbial communities from Cojedes, Venezuela - Epithelial fraction 12 v2 (version 2) | ecosystem: Host-associated > Birds > Digestive system > Esophagus > Crop | place...
CCCCCCCCCCCCGGAAAAAGTTCTGTATGTTGCAAATGACACTATTTAAAAAAAAATAAAATTAAAAAAAAAAAATCCTTGCTTTTTTACAGCCCTTTAAGACACTGCTTCTGAAAGCAGAATTCAAATATTTAGTTTACTCACAGAGAGAGAGAACAAACACTGAGTTTTATAGTATGCACCCCAAGCCTATAGTCCAGAGAGATAACCTAGCAACTTGTATTGGTTAAAGCAGAATTGACCTGTACTGAAGTTATAATCTTTTAAGCCGTGCAGCTCACCAAGTACAAAAAACCTTTATATACATAAAATAGAAGTCAGTTACATTGAATTTAGTTTATGGAGACCAATTCACATGCTCAAATTTGGAACCACTGTAAGTGTTCAGACAAATTTTCTGCTTAACACAGGTTCACACCATTTCCAAGATTAAGTTCACACGTGAAGCTTGCAAATCCAGCGCTTCTCTAATTCACTACTGATTCATGGGTTTCACTCCTGTTAAGACACTCATCTCCAGATACACAACTCTTACACTTTAAGTGTAGCCAATCTGCATAAAACAGGCACCTAGATAGCTTCTCTGCAGCGGAGAGAAATAGGACTCCCGTCCTACTCTTCAGTGACAACCACTTTTATAAATAAAAAATTTGAGGCATAAACAGGAATGATGCATTTTGTTTTTCTTCAGCAGCTCATAGCACTAATGCATTGTTTCTGACCAAAGCAGCCCCTAGCAGAGAAAGACACCTACACAGCTAAAACTAGGGCATAATTTTTAACTGCTGTATTTATAGTGTAAATCTTCTGTATTTGTGTCAATACACGGGAGGGCAGAAACTGAAAGTTTGATCCTTTGTTCTTTTGGAACTACCTGCAACCTGTGGTAACATTTCTTACCCATTTCTGTAATGTTCTTTAAACACTAAGTAAAAAAGCACCACATAATGTGTAAATTATCACAGAATCACAGAATGGTCGGGGTTGGAAGGGACCTCTGTGGGTCATCCAGTCCAATCCCCCTGCCGAAGCAGGGTCACCTACAGCAGGCTGCACAGGACAATTAATCAACTTATTTGTAGAATACAGCTTTTCAAATTTGACTGTGAAGTTTTTCAGTGGTATAGATGCCTTTTCTAAAATTCTGGAGCAAATTTAAATGTGCCACACAATTCTGAAATTACTTAACCAGTTTCCTGCCATTACAAGTATTTGTTTATCAGACTGAAGGTGGACGTTTGGGGATAGTCATTACAGGGCAATAGCACATGATGACATTTTCTCAGAAAACTGTCCCACCAACACTGCAGCTCAGGCATTTTGTGAAGCAAGGGTTTATGCCTAACAGACGTAAACATTTCTTTCATAAATTCATATAGATCTTTTCCGAAGCCATGTACAGCATCAGCATCCATCTGCTATGGCAAGGACTTCCACAGACTCCATGTATATTTGCACAGAAGTCATTTAACTCTGCTTACTGTGAGCAAGCCAGTTTTGTGTGATCATCACCTGGACCTTGAATTAAAGAGACAAGTGAATTGTTGTTATCTACTCACCTTCTCTGAGGCAACTGAGATTTTACACACAGCAATATATGCACCTCTTTCAATACCAAGGGTCTTCATCATTCCTTACACAGAACCAGCTCCATAGCTTCAGTCAGCTTTTCACCCCTTTGTATGACTTTTCTAGTTATACCTCATCCTTTCTGAGATGGGGACCAGCGCTACATATGCACTAACGAATTATGCCATAATACTGTGAGGTTCTTTTCTCTGTTCTTTTCCACACAATTCCTCAATGTTACAACAACAACACGGAAGTTGATAAATATAGATATTTTTTTCAACATGTAAAGTAATGGCCTACTAATGAAAGGTTCATTTATACCCTCTAGGGACACAAAACCAGTGGGCAAAACACTGTGCCCCACAGGAGCCAAAAAAAACCAAAAAAAATGACCTACAACAAAAAAACCAGCCACAAACCAGACAGACTGGGCTTTAAGAATTAAAATTTGGTATCTTTTCTGAAGCATCCTGGAACGTGACCATACTTTTATTTTGTGCTAAGATACAGCGTGGACATTTTCTTCTTTTTCTAAAAAAAGAAGCGTTGCATATTATTAGTCAGAATTAGAAAGAGCTAGTAACAGAAACCACCCTGTATTTTACAGAACATATACAGCAGAGGCTATATTAATAAAATATTTACCTTGCCTAACAGCTACTCTTACTATGCTTTAAAAAACCCACAATAATTAAATGGATTCATTATCAACACAGCTTTCACCAAAGGAAAAAACACACCTATACCCTTCAAACAATGCATTTATCTTTTTTTATTATTATTACTATTTGCCCTTCAGGCACTGTTCAAATTTAGATCTGCCAAGAGCAATGACTTAATGATTCAGTTCCACAAAGAAGGCTGGGCCAAGGATTTGGTTTTTTCCTGAACTTGGGTCTTAATAACTGATGTCACCAATATTAAGCTATGAAGATCTACTCTTCAGATCCTCTTTCTTCAACCATTACAGCAACAAGCATCACTATAAGGACAGTAATCAGGTCTCATGGATACCCAAGCCCAGTAAAATTTACAGTAGCTCCTTTTTCTACATATGATGTAGTCCAGTGTCAATCTAAGCTTTATTACTCTATAGGAATATTTCCACATAGTTAATGGAATTGGACTGAAGGACTGCATTTTTCTATCACTATGGCTATTATTTCCACAGACCAGTAGAATGAACCTGACCCAACCTTTATGTGACATCCTGCATTATTATACTGCAATGTCATTGCACTTGACACGATGTTGCACTAACTTTAGCGAGTGTTGTTTCACCACAAAAATTTATTTTCACATCTCCCTTGCCAAAACAACATTCTCACATTATAATTCACTTCAAAATGGTTTGTTTGAGGTAATACAACAAAAATTAGACATGACATTCACAAAAAAATCAATAAAAGATGAATGTAACATATTCAGTTATTTTTAACGTACAATACAATTAATCAGATATCTTTGTGTCTTTCAATATTATCAGCATCCAGAAGAACCTGCTAAAGACACTGCTAGCTAGTTTTTTCATCACCACCCTCACCATGAGCCTCTGTAATGTCTCTCTGCCCTGCTTCTCATGAAAAATAAAATTTTGTATTATTTCTATACCAGCTTCTCATTATCCAAGTTCTGTTCCTCAAACGCCAGAAGCACCTCTGCGCTACAAGCACCTACAGTATAATTTTCAACTGTAAAAAACTATGTAATCAAAGTCTTAGGTAGCTGAAGTTAGAAGTCTACAGCTGATTACATTGCCAGTATCTTGAGCTAGTTTTTGTTACATGCAAACCTGACTTTAAAATCCAATTTGTTAAAAAAGAATTTATCTTACAGAAAGTTCAGTTTTATTTAACATATTGGAATTAAACTGGTAATTTTAACTGGGAGAAAAATATAATTTTAGTAAGTCTGATGCTTTTCTTAGAACATGTATAGATGGTATATTATGTATTGTGAACCAAGGTGGCAGGAATCCAATTAAAGAGATCGTCAAGAAATGCTCTGAAAGTCAGAGCTGGGGGAATTGCATCCCTTGTGAAAACACCATATGGGACTCCCTCTTACTTGCTCACATTTAGAATGATTTTAGATGCAAGAGGTAATAGAAACAAAATACGAAATATTGTAACATATATTTGATAAGGTATTTAGTTATCCTGTTGGGTAATGACTACTGAAAGGCAAGCCTTAAAACTTCTGCCCCTTACTGAAGAACACACATACTTTAACTTCACACATACTTTAATTGAGCCACATATGCTACTGCTGGTTACACTTAAAATAACCTTGATGTCTTGGTTTCAGTGTGCATCCATTTTTAAAAACCACCAAGAGAAAGATTATTAACCAGACAGAGCCAAAGAAGCAGCTGGTACCACCACTCTGTGAAAAGAATGTTTCCCAACAGTTCAAGCGTCTACATTACTACCCATCATGGTTCCCTCTTCTAATATTTCAAAGCCATAAAAAAGTGCTAATTGCAGTCTGAAGTGAGACAGAGGAAGTAACAGACTGCTGGAATGAGAGAGGATGTGGGGCCATCCAAATGGAGCCAGCCACGCCTTCTGCTTCCCGGGCACTGCCAATGTCTTGGGTTCGCTAACAGCTAACAGAGGTCCAGAGGAAGAATGGACCTGAAGGCTCGCAGCTCTACAGGCTTTAATAGAACCTCCAGGTGCAGAGCTAGTGTTCAGTCCTGTGGCCTCCCGAGACACAATTCCCTACCCTCAGCTCTCTTGGGTGTTCTCCAGAATACGTTCTTGGATTGAAAAGGTCAGTACCAAGATAAAAGAGGGGAAAATAGTATACACAACAGGGAGACATTCAAATCTTTGGGTGTAGGCTTCTAGCTTCAGGTAAGTAATGAAGATGATGTGCTGAAGCAGGGATCAGTTGTTTCAGTCTCTCCAAATAAGCACTCTTTTCTCTCTCAACACACCCCCTACTTCTTTTTCAGCTCTTTCCAAATCTGCAGTAGCCTTTGTGAACTGTTTTTTCAGGGCTTAACATACTGCTTGCCCCACAGCAGAGCAGGAAGGTATCCAACATGCGCTATGCCTGGAATTGCATGAAGTCTGAACAGAACACATGCATGCATCAGTTATGTACGATAGACTGTTCAGCATCAACATAGAAAGCAAGTTTTGGGGTTTTTTTATAGTGATTAAAAATAAGTTTATGACTTTGCATGGAATGGGAAAAGAGGAGTTACTAATGGAAACTCTGCAGTACACATTATCTGCCAGATTGGGTAATAAATACCTCTCAAGTAGAATCTTACATTCTTCACTTGGACATTCATCCAACTCTGCAGTAGTTATATGACAACTAATGACTCAAGTGTAATTCCACTCTCACAATATAGCTACAGCACGTGTAGATATACCTAACCTATTTTGAAACTGGCTAGACTGACAATAAAAGAAACCACAGCCATCAGCAGCAAAATCTTCCCAAGGTCCACAGAAATCATCTAGCGTTGTTCTGCACTTTACTATTATCTCCCAGACAGGCTGGGTATTTCACACAACTGCCATCGCTATTTCAAAGTACACTGAATATCCATCCTTCACTACACCAGTGTGAGAGCGCAGGATTGAGCCTATGTACTACATAAGCACAAACTGAAACACTGGGCTCGTTCAGGAGACGCAGGATCTCATACGCAGTGTATAGCAGAACCTAGACAACACACTAGAACCTGAATTAGCCTTGTGTTTGGTGCCTCTGAGAAAGCATGGCGCATTCCTGCTATGAAACCAAGCTGGTCTTTTGGCTATTCCATCAAAGTAGAATATTGATTCACCCCTACTTTTTGTGCCTTGTCAACCTTCCTGACTTACCTGAACACTAGGATTTTGTAGCAGGGCCTCCCTCCAGATCTTGCTGCTGCAAAATGCTGTGCGTGTGTGTACATGGAGAAAGAGCGTACTACCTTGCGTAGCTGCAGCACGGGCACCCACATCAAGCTGAACTTACAGAACTACTCTGCACCTTTTTAAGGGGCAACAAAGACAGATTATGCTTCTGGGATATCATTGTGTGTCTGGACCTTGCTCTGTGCACTGTGTCCTCAACCCAGGCACACAGCGAAAAGCACATTCTAGCCCACAGCCAGAGTTTGAAGTCTAAATAAAACGTCAAGGTATTCCATTTGACACAAGTTAGTAAAACTACCAACCTGGTATTTTTCAGTCATCTAAGAACTATTACTCTACTCTCCATGTAAGTTCTTGAACAGTTCACATTTCAAAAGAAACGGTGTCATTGTAGAATAATATGTTAAAAATTGCCTGTAACTGCTTTGAATGCTCACTCAAAATGGGATTAGTCTTTTCAAAGAATCCGAACTGTTGGCATGGTATCCGCTTTTCGTCTTGTCAGAGCACTACTTGATGCCTATATATAACCAGCTACGGCTTTTGTTGTTGACAAAAAATGGTTTAGTGCAATGCTTGAATAAATTACATAAGAGACATCTAAAATCGATTTTCTTTCAAAAAGAGATCTGTAGTCCCCTGACTGCCAAAAAAACTGAGGCTGGCAGGGCACTTTCAACTGAGATTTAAAACTCCCAGTACAGCTGTAACTTCCCAGATGTTTTTAAAAGCCTCTGCCAAAATTCATCCCTGCCCACTGTACCTATACATTTCATAAATTCAGAAAGTTAGAGCACACTGATAAGTTGTAGACATCCTACAAAACTTTTCACCAAATGAACCACTTTACATCAAAACCCGAATATGGAAAGCCTCTAGAGGCTGTTAGTCCTAAACTATCACAATTGTCTTGAGAATGGAAAACATTGTTCAAAATACGTTACTGCTCATGCAAATTAGTTTATTGTCAAGTAGAAAGTCCCCTTGCTAATATCTGCAAATCAAATATTACAAGAACTAGAAGCAAAGCGCTGGAGGAACTGGTGCCCTTATGCACAGTACTGAGGCTATGGAAACACATACAGCAGCTGTAAATCAGCGCTTTGACTTCAGTGACATTACTCCAATTTGTGCTAATGATAATCTGACTCATGACATTTAATATCCTTCCTGTTTAACATCCCCAGCTCCAGGAAAGAATTAAAAACACATAGTTTGTTTCTGTCTTTCCAATTCGACTATCAGACAGCAATGACGTGAACAAATGCTAAGACCATTGCATGCTGTTATAAATGTGCATTTTCACTAGACAGAAAAGTAACTTGACATTGTTTCAGATCCTTGTAAATTGAGGTCCAGATAAATGAAATTGTGTGAAGTTCTACCATATGACCTACCCTTGTCATTCTGGAAAACACATCTGCCTTGACAAACTTGAATCAGTATGATCCAAACCAGTCATGAAAAGAGAACAAATTACATTGTGTTCTGTTTTAGTTACAACTCATATCGCAGTCCTGGAAGTGTAACAACAATACCTCTGTTTCTTGAATTGGTAACCAGATAGTTGCACACAAAAATACTTTAAATGTGATATATTTCTTAGAAAGAATAAGACCTCTGCTTTGCTGGAGGTGAGCATTCAGATCAACATCACTACAGCATAAAAATTGGAAGGACACATTGTCATAAATCATTTATGAATTAAGGATGAACAGTAGATCAAATAACTTCTGACAGTACATTATGAAAACAAGGCGTTGAAAAATTTTTCTTGGGTTCTTTATTTCAAGGTTTCAGGTAGTCCCTTGATTATTATAGTCCATCATCTTAGGAAAGAGAACGCATCATTCTTAACAGTGTAGCAGTGAAAAAAATCTTTCCTTATATGAATGAGCTATGCTGTAGATTGAGATGCTGCGATTTCCTCAGACCTCACAAACAGTTCCTCTAGGTTATTACTTCTTCAGAGTATCCAGAGAGCCACAACTGCTAACACTGATGATCTGCTGTTCATACTAAAGCCATTCTGCAGCATTGCCTGCAGTCAAACTGGCAGATAAGTAAGGTTGCCATTTGTCAGGTAGGAATTTAGGTGCCATTTCAACTCTGCACAGCTACAGATTTAAAAACATTTTTTTAAAGCTTCAAGGTTATTTTCTTTCTTTTTTTTTTCCCCCCACAGCAAATATCAGAGCTGACTTCAGGCATGAGCACAGCAAGACAGCTGTCTGTGGGAACAGCCTGAAGAGGCAGCACTTTGCCTCCTCTGCCTGTGCTTGAGGGGACAAAGATTGACTGTCACACTGTACCTACTGACAGACTACCAGGCTGAAACCAATGTGCAAGGGGGCAAAAACTGCTGCAGCAGTCTTCTTCCTTGCTCTCCTCCCAGCACCCCCAGGAACAGAACCCCCCCCTCTGGCCACGGGACTTAATGGCTCCCTGCCTCAGACCCTCCCTTTCCACCTGATGCCCTCCCATTCCTGGGAAAGAAGTCAGCTATGACTCTAGTCCCTTCTCCTCCCTCCTCTTTTCCTCCCCAGCAGCCCAAGAGGCATGTGATGTGGGTGCTGCTTTCGTCGAGGTGGACAGGGTGGAGGCAGGCCAGTGCCTAGGAGCAGAGCAGGGAACCTGTAGTTCTGGGCCTGGAATGGTGCAAAGGAGGTCCATACCCCAGTGAGTGCAAGAGGAGAGGCAGATACACTGTGCAAGGCCCCCACGCTCATACCCATAACTCCGTAAAGCCTGGTCCCGTACACTTTCCCACTCAAAAATCCCTCTGCCTTTTCCAGGCCGTCTCACCTGCCACGGATTCACCCAACTCCTCCAGCCAGCCACTGCATCTCACCCACAGCCCAGTCTGCACTACGATGAGACGATCCTCACACTTACCTCTGAGAAGCCTCGAATTAGTTCTGGTATGTGTGAGCTCATCTATCTATATACATCAGTAAGAGCACAGAAAAAAAGTTGGCTTATTCATTTAGGTGAAGAAATACATGTATATTTATAAAGCATTCTGGAACATACTGTGATTCAGACTTCAGATATTTACTACTATCATTATCATCACTATTACTGCTGCCAAAGTGGCTATACATACTAAATAAATTCAATTTTCATTAAAAATAAGGAAAATATTTCCCTCCCTTCTTTGAAAGTACTCAAGTCCGTTGCTCCCCCTCATCTTTCCTGCCATTTTTCCTATGCTCCGTTAACAACAATATAAGGGAAGTGCCGTTTCTATCAATCCCAGGAGGATCACCTCATTGTAACAGCTAGCCTCCATCAGAATATAACTGCTTCTGGCACAGGAAACAAAACACAAGAGCAACAGGAAAAGGACTTGACAGACAACCTTTGTGCAGCGCTGCTTTTTAGTTGTGCTTTTGACCAATGCTGGCCCTTGTAAATTAGTGCAAATTAGAACAGGTCCACTAAAAAGATTATAAAACTTTCCTAGCAAACAACAGAGTATATCTGACTGGACAGATGAGTAAGTATTTAGCTGCATGGATCAAAATTATTTTGACACAGTTTCTCATTAAACATGTGTGGTTATGTCAGTATCTGATATTTGGAGCTACATCTGGGTGGTGACCAGTGACCAGCAGTGCTCCTCAGGGTTCAATTCCAGGGCCAGTTCTGTTCAATATTTTTATCAATGATCTGGATGCAGGAGTTGAATGCACCATTAGGATTTTTGTTGACAATACCAAACTGGGAGGTGCTGTTGACTCTTGTAAGAGACAGCAGGCCTTGCAGAGGCATCTAGATAGATTGGAGCACTGGGCTATGATCAATGGGATGAAATTTAACATGACCAAATGTCAGATTCTGCACCTAGGATGGAGTAACACCAGGCACAAGTAGAAAATAGGCAAGGAGTGGCTGGAGAGCAGTCTGCAGAAAGGGATCTGGAGGTGCTGTTGGCAGCAGGCTCAACGTGAGCCAGCAGCATGCCCTGGCAGCCAAGAGGACAAACCTCATCCTGGGTGCATCAGACACAGCATAACCTCGGGGTCAAAAGCAGTGATTATCTCACTGTATTCAGCGTTGGTGCAGTCTCACCTTGAATATTGCGGGCAGTTCTGGGCCCCACATATTAACCAGAGTGTGAAGGTCCTTGAATGTGTCCAGAGAAGGGCAACAAAGCTGGTGGAAGAGCTGGAAGGCATGTCCCACAAGGAGCTTTGGGTTTGTCTGGTGTGGAGAAAAGGAGGCTGAGGGGTGACCTCATTGCTCTCTACAGCTTCCTGAGGAGGGGACGTGGAGAGGGCGGTGCTGAGGTCTTCTCTCTGGGATCCAGTGACAGGACACGTGGGAATGGCTCAAAGGAGCCTCAGGGGAGGTTTAGACTTGACATTAGGAAGCATTTCTTTCCCAAGAGGTTGGTCAGACACGGAACAGGCTTCCTAGAAAGGTGGTCAATGCCCCAAGCCCGTCAGTGTTTAAGAGGCATTTGGACAATGCCCTTAATAACACGCTTTAATGTTTAGTCAGTCCTGAATTGGTCATGGAGTTGGACTAGATGATCATTATAGTTCCCTTCCAACTGAACTATTCTATTCAATATCAAAATATTCTGTGGACACATTACTATATCTAATTTTGTTATTTATTATGTGTGACTTCAACTCAATTTTCCCATTTCATGTCAGGAATGAAGACAAGTGCACAAACACATACATATGTAATGTATCAGAATATGTTTCCAAAGTAGTTTCAATCCATTCCAAATTGTAAAGTGTACTAGTAATCTTGAATTATTAGTAGTACTGAATACTTTCACCATAATTAAACATTAAAAGTAGTTCAAGAAGTTTTAAATGAGTTCAACTGTATCTCCATGAAATATGTGATTACACCTAAGTTTTACAGAACATGCATTTTGTGGTAGACTTCTATAATGCAACTGCACTTTTTTCTTCAACACTTACATTTTCCATTCAGTTTTCTGACCAGATAAGATATATCAGATAAAAATACACTCAGTATAACAGATGAGAAAAGCTGCAATAACATTGTACTGCCATATCAAACAGGACTGAAAAACAAAAGGACCTTTCAGCCAGTATGCTCCACATATGTCTCAGTTTCTGTATACCTTAGCTATAGCAGATGAACTGCTTTATTAAATTTAATTGGGCTACCTTCCGGAGCATGCATCATACAAGCATTTGCAGGGCTGGGTCAAATAGAATTCACTGCAACAGAATTTATTGCATGAGTGTTATACAGTAAAATGAAATAAAACAGAGGGAGAGGGGAAGAAAAAGATCACCTTGAGTTACATCCAGTGTTAGGTAGAAAACAAAATGTGAGAAAAATTTTCTAAATTATTTGTGAGGAAAAAGTAGTTCCTGCATCTGGTTTTTTTTCCCCCAATCACCTCTTTTAAAGCAGTTCAGACAAACTTTATTAAACTTGTCACCGTTGCATACTTTTATGTATTGATAGACTGCTCCTGAAAAAGGTCAACATAAAAAGCACAAGCAGGCTTTCAACATCAAGAATGCATGCCTTCTCTTTTGACTTCTCCCCTGAAAAAGAACTTTCTAAAAAACTCATGTCTGTATAAAAGATTACACTGCTGGTAAAAGAATCTGGACCTTTATCTTTACACACACAACTACTCTGACTTCCATCTTGCATCTACTTAAGCAGGTTCTGGAAGGTAAGAGAGACCTTTGTTCCTACATATGTATAAATATATATGCTATAGATGTCACTGACAATGTAGTTCATTAAAAACTTGGGATGCCAAATGTTCGGCATCTAAGCGTACATCAAAAGATACATTTCCCTTTTAAGTTTTAGGAACGCTTTGAAATCAACTGCTTACGTAAGTGTCCAGCTACAGAGTGGCGTGCCTCATGTTAGGTACTCAAGGTGAAAAGTTTATCTACATCCTTACTGTTGTAATGGAACCTGCACACACCACTACTGGCAGCAGTGCTCTGTGACAAGGCATAAACAGTACAGAATTTTCCACCTAAAAATACAGCCAGGCATTGCCACAAGAGCAAACCTATTCTGTTCTTACTGAAAGGCAGTGGGAATTCTGTCTTCTGTCTAGTGACAGTTACAGGATTCTTCTCGTGCTCCACCCTTCTCTTCCTCTAGGGTTCTCTTGAAAATTGCAAGATCTGTACCTGCCCCCATTCTTAGAGGGGGTGATGGCATATCGCAGCTCCAGAGAAAAACAGTTCATTAAGATTTGTTCTCTGCTCCTAGTTGTGCCACAGACTTCCATGGAATTAGCCTGGACTCTCATTGATCTAGCAGAGAAAAATATGCACTAGACTACATATAAAGGCTTCGAAAGCCCATAAATTAATTGCAGATGAAGGGAGAAGAGCAGAAATATGTATAATCTTCACAGTGCTAGAAGGAACAAGGCATTACATCAAGAACGTGTCTGGTTACGTGATGCAATGAAGAGGTCAGCCTCTACCTTTTTTTTTCCTATCAGAGAAGGACTCATAGTTTCTATATGGCTCCAGGGACACGCACATACATGCTGTATGCATTCATAAAGACCATACATCTGCACATCAGTTCTTGTAACCTTGTACCTACCCATCAAACTGACACATGCAAACACCCAGGTGCACCGGCAAATTTTGTGGGAGCATTAATCATAAGATTAATCATTTAGACTACATATTATGGGAACATGAGCTAAATAGACAGTGATTTGAGGCAAAAGTTCAGCTGATTTAAATCAGAATAGCGCCATTAAAGTTGGATGTATCTCAGTTTCTCATAGCTGAGAATCTGTCCTAGCATACAATCTGTAAAAAAGGGGGGAATGATATTTAAGTCACGCATATGTGCACATGAACACACAGGCACAACTCAATGGAATACAACTGCAAACTCAGCATGTTATTAGTGTTTACTTTAAAAACAAATTCTGCATTATTAAACTAACATTAAACAGAGCAACACTACCATCCTTCATATCCACAGGATTTAAAATACTTCCTGTTCTACTTATCAAGGCTCAAGTTTCTGTGTGAAGTTATCAGCTGTAGCAGGATACAACAGGATAAGCAAACTACTGAACCTAAATAAAGAAAATTAGCTCTCAACAGTACAGTGCTTTCAGCATCAGACACACTACTATGTGCTACACTAGAGAATTTGTGTGAGAAATTTAGATAAGAGGCTCTTCAATCCAATTCCCCCTCCTAACAGGATCACAGTAGTGGTGGACCTGATCTTATAAAGCTGTGACTATTTCATAGAGCTCTTATCTCTGTTTCTCCATTTGCTACCAAGACAAGGGCATTTGGCTCAAACAGGCAGGGTTTTCTTCAATAAACATGCAGTTTCAGCCAACTTGAAAGGATTAATAAATCCAGGTCAAATTCACTGTCTAATTTCATCTGGGGATAAACAAGCTGAGAGCTAGTGTCACAAGACCTCCCTCGGAGGCTGGAATTGTTCCCTCTTTACCCAGTAGCTCAGTCAGAGCACTGTGGATATGTGGGAAATCGGGGCTCCACCTGGCACATCCAGGGCAGCTAACCAAAACTCAAGCTATCAGATGAAAGGAGACACCTTCTCAGCAGTTTAAATCTCCCTTCTCATTCATTTCTCCACAGAGTGTCCAAAATTAAGTATTCTGTCTCTAGTCAGAAAAAACATTTCACGTCAAATGAAGTATCACTTTCACCTTACTGTCCCGAAACACACAAAAATGAAACACTACCTTTGGTTCAATCTGAACCAACTTTATTTTGTAATTTTATGGTTTTTTAAGTGTAGGTGTTGAAAATACCTACAGCCTTTTGCACTGTCCTGTACACTTTATTTAGTGCTGCTTAGGATGAAATCTAAATGTCAATTACTCATCATCTAAAGGGAATATGTACATATATGCAATATTGTCCCCAAATACAGTCAACTCAAATTGCCTAATACTATACAATGTAACAAAATAGTAACTGCAAAGTAACATTTAATGATTTCATTCTATTCAGCACACTGCTTTGCAGAGAAAAGTTCTTTCCTCGAAAACAAGCAGTTACAAATACTGCCTGCACCTTGGTATTTTCCCCAACTTTCAGTCCCTGTTGAGCTCCCAGATGGCCTTAATTAAAATAGAGTAGTTCCTAATTTACAGCACAGGAGACATTTTGAAACCGTTGTTGAAGTAGTGTTAGTGAAATCCAAATAACCCAGATCTCACCCCCAGACAGGTACTTCAGTATCTTTAATTTATCTACTTTAAATTCCTGTTGTGCTCATAAGTCTTCTTTACTGTAACAATTGTACTGTGCTTCCATTGTACCTTAACCCCTCAAAAATAAATAAGAAGTTTCACATAAAATATGTGTCGTCACATAAGAAGAAGTATTTATTCCTTTCCATTCTTGCAACCCCCTCCTTTGAGCTGTTTCAGCTCTGCAAACAGAGACTAAGGTATAAAGACAGCAAACTGCAACACCACTAGAAGTCATGTTTTTTCTCTCAAGCACATCACATTTTGTAAAAGTGACATCACTGCTCCAAAGCACGTAAGTGGGGTACCATACATGTTTGCAACACAATTCTCATGCATCCCATCAGTTTGCCTTTCTTGTAAACAAAGAGCCAAAGCAGACTGCCATGTGTACAGCTCAGTAATTCAAAGCATAATCAATCAATAACCTCTCTAGGACTGAAAGCAGATCTTCAGTCTCATTTCTAGCTAGGTTTATACAAAAGGCAGTGCTTCACTGTTACAAAAACACGGGCACAAGTTTGTTAATAGCTTACAACCAAAACTAAAAGCAACAGGAAAAGTTTCATAAGATTATGTATGAATTGGACATGGAATATCACACATGCCATAAAAGAAATCTGGTGGGACTGGATGATATTTCCCCCTTACACCAAAATTATACATACTTACCTAGAAGAACACCAGATCAACAATATTTCATTAACATGCTGCATAAACATACACAAAGTATATTGCACAGTAAGAAGGAGAAATCAGTTGTTTAACACACCAGAAATTTTGGAAAAAGCTCAATATATGTTCTTGAATGGAGAATTTTCCCCAAGAAACTCTTTTTTTATCCTTGCAGAATTAATTCTAAATCCTTGGCAATGAACACATATTGCGCCCAATTTCTTTTTAAACTTCATGAAATAAAAATTTTAGTTTCAAGTTGAATTGACTGGCACTAACAGTTCAGCCTCAATCTCCAGATGTTGCTCTTTGACAGAATCACATCAAGAAAAAGTATGTTTCAGAAGAGTAAGTTCCCTTAGCTGCGCATTATTTGAGTGATAAAACTGTAAACATGGGTTAATCCAATGCGGTTTAACCAATTGTGCACATCCTCATTCCAGTAAGGTGACCGATTTATGAAAATGAGTGACTACAAGCTGTTCCTAATGGCTTCTCACAGTTAAGGATCACATGTGAAAAACTGTGTGTAAAACTACCATTAACATATCTTCTTTTTGTATATTAATCTGATTTTCCCTTCTCTGCTGTTTATTATCTTCCCTCCTCCTCAGCCAGTCTCTTCTAATTGTCCCCTCTGCGCCACTGTCCTACCTTCTTCCCACATTTCTACTTCTAGACTTCCTCCATTTTCCCATTCTCTAGTGCCTATCAGTGTCTCTTACTGCTACTCACTCTCATTTGCTCAGCCCCCAGCAACTTTTCTCTCATACCTTTTGATTTGAGGTATTTTATATGAGAGCAAGGCAACACGACGCCCCCCAAGGATCACTCTTCCTTTACAAGTTTCAGTAGTCCTGTTTCCCACCCCATTTTCTATTTACACCCTTTACTAGGACATAATTCTTTAGAAAACGGACTATGCCTTCTTTTGGGTTTACACATCTAATACACTATGATCCAGGCCTTGCCTGATGCAATGCATTATCGCAAATCCTGAAGCTAACAACAGAGGTTTCCCCAATGCTTGTATGCAGATTGCTCTAATTAACATTAAGATGACATAAATTAACATGAAGTGCAGCTTTGCATACATCCCAAGGGAAACCCTCACATACCTGCCGAAGATGGCCACAGGTTTGCTCATCATTGCTAGGGAAACTATTAAGTGGCTTCAGGAGGCCCAAGGATCTAGCTGCCTTTTGAAAATGCTTTCCATAATACACTCTCGAGGGAGACGTGGCAGATGTCTGAGTATGTATACCGAAGGGAACCAGCTTGCTTGGTTTAATAAACGATCCTAAATACCAATGGTAAAACAGCTGGTTTTCCTGGATACTTGGAAAGAGCAAAAGAAAAACCCCATCAAGCAGGTCTTGAAGGGAAAATACCATGTTCACACACAAATCTGTATATGTGTTGTCACTCCCTCCCTTAAACTTTCTTCTCCTAACTTGTTTCCCTGCTGTGTAATTCTACCTTAGCCAAAGAAGGAAGGTCCATCAGCCAGTCTGAAACTAAACTCTGCTTTACCAGTATTTTCTTCTGGCATCACTAAAAAAAAGTACATGAAGTAATATGCCTCTGTAGCAACTGTTTCTACAACTCCATTACATAAAACCAGGTGTGTAAGCAGAAGATTAGACAGCAAAATGTGAAAGGGAAAAAGCCCAAGCAAAGAGAAAGCAAGGTGAGAGACTGCTATGAGAACACATACATACATAGTTCCAAAGAATCTCAAATTCCTTCCTGCTACAGAAGTCAGGGAAAGACTACACCCAACCACACCAAGCATACAGTAAATCTCTGGCACTTCTGGAGCATGGAAATAAACACACAAACTTGCAAACATACCAAATACCCTCGGGAGTTCTTCAGTCTCTTCAACCCAACAACACTCTTGAAGTGCTCAGCAACAAACTGCTTCTCCACATACATTTGAATGGAAAATTATTTAGCTTTCAGTCCAGCTTTTCTAAGTCAGTATTCAAGCTTTTTCTGATATTCTGCTAAGCAATTACCCCCACTAAAAATTTCCAAGTAAACAACCAAGATGAACAGTTTGTCCTCATTCATTCTACTGACTTGCTCGGTTTTTGGATGCTTTTACTTTTTAAAGTGGAGATGTGACCTCAAATATTAACACACCTGATAATTCAGCATCATTTATCAGATGATAGCCTGGAGAATGATTGTCCTTCTTAATTATTTTCTCCTCAATCCTCCTTCCTATGAAAAAAATTACAGTTCAGTGCTCTTAACCAATATCAGAATAAATATGATTTAGTGGTGTCTAGACTGCTCTAATCACTGCACTTAACTAATGCAAATTAATTTGGTCATGATAAAATATAAAATATATTTGAGCTTCTGCAATCACCTAATACACACAACTCATTTTAGCCACTGATTTTTCATGGAAACAACATGATCTTTTAGTAAAGGAATTCAGTGCCATCCTTGATGCCTAACTACAGTATAAACTTTAATATATATTTTTTTTTCCTGCTTTCTTAAAAGCACACAACATTTCCACGTGAGACCCTGAACAGTGGCACATGAAATTCAGACTCCCACAACCCCCAAGATCCAAAGAATGACTTTGTTTTGCTAGTGATCTGGAGACTGTCTTTAAGTACCCTTTGATGACTTGAACACTTTCATTCCTTCATAGTTCAGACTGCCCCATTCCTTTCAAGAGTTGAAGCCTCTGTTTTTCTCTCTAGTACATTTTTCTATAAGGGCAAGGAATTTGCTGGGAAAATTCTTTTTCATGAAAAGGTTACGCAACAAGCTACAGAATTCACCCTTCTTCCCAAACTCCCACAAAGCAGATCGAAAGAAAACAAGTGACAGTTAAGAAAATGGACTTAAAATGTTAAAAATTAAGCATATGTTTGTTAATTCCTGTATTGTATGTCTTTTCTGTAGATGGATATTCTTTTCATTATCAGGGTTGAAATTTTACAATTAAAGTCACAGTGAAGGACCTGACCATACCAACATAACTCAATATTGTTCAACCGCATCCCTAAAGCTACTTCCTACAAAACCTGACATGACAGAATTCCAGTGGTTTCATAAGAGCATTCCCACTGGCCTTTGGTAGGTCACAACTGCTTGCAGCTTAACAAACAGTTACTCTCCCACCTGGGCCAGACGCCAGAACAGCAACTGATCACTGCCAGTTTAGCTCTGCGGCAGCAGAATGAACACCCTGCCTGCTCCGCTGGCTCCCTTGCAAAGCTGACCGCTAGCCACAGCCTCCTCCCAAAGCACAAGCACCGCGTTTCATGTGCCCTCTACTCAGATGATATTTTTGCACACATTTTCAAAGAGAAAATTCAGAATCTATTATAATGCATGTCATCATCAAAAATGTGACTGCTTGGCAGTACCTAAAGCATTCAAATACAGTGTTCAACCCATGATACTAGGAGATTTTTTTAATATTTTTTTTATTTTTGACTCCTCTATCCTCTGTACCCTACACCACCTCTTACAACAAGGAGCTCCATTTCTCCTCTCCAGGGAGAATGCTGACAGTTAATTTGCTTTCTGAAATAGTTTTGGGACTCGAGTCACTTTTGAAGTGTAAAACCAACAAGTATAAAAGGAAATTCCCTGGAGTCACATTAGTCAATACAGTGAAATTCATGCTTAACACACAGAATGCTAATGAAGACAAACTATGGTTACTTTACTGTATGCCACATCATTAAAAAGAGTATTAAAACCATGTATGATCTCTAAAGACTCATCTTTAAGAGCACATGGACCACTTGAGATCCTTAGAATAATAATCTGTGTTTGAAGTGATGAAAGCACTACCTCCTACTGGCCCCTCTTTTGTCAAAGTAAAGGTAGGAAACATCTCACCCAAACAGATCTGAAAGGCACCCTATATCCAGCTCCTTCATCTACTAGGATAAAGTATTTTGAAAGTCTGTTTGATCGTTGAAACATCTCAGGACAGAGATATTTCAAGAAAAAAGTATCCCCTTTGCACGCAAATCTTTATCTAAGCAAGCAATTTTTGCAGTTTTATACCCTTTAATAAAATTTTTTTCATAGCATCACTTGTTTTTTTGCACTATCCCCTTTAAATCCAATATAAAGAGTTGTGTAACCTAAGCCAGCTTCATCTGCTTAAATATTACAGTCCTGTAGCCTGTCATTTCAAAAGTGACCCCCCCTTTTTTTTCAAACTTAACTTGAAAGCTGTCTGACAGTTCAATTCATAGACAAAGTTTTGCCCTCTGTGTGCAATGCAATTAAAAAGTAAATCAGTTAACCATTAAAACACTTTCAAGTTCTATTTTCGCAATTTAAAGCTATTAACTTGCACTGCAGTTAAACAAGGAAAAGCAAGACACTTTCTGCCCTCTGCCAAGCAATAATATGAAATGTTAATTCACAATTTAAAACACGCATGCGGTGGCTAACTGGATTATACAATTATGGTTTTACATGAATAAACAAGCTGAGGGAGTTCATACAAGATACTGTGTGTATCTACATCTATTATTAAAACTTAATCCAAAACCCAAGTAGATCTATCTTCAAAGACTACACAAGAAAGCACATGGTTCTCGGGGATCATAAGATTAAAAAGCCGTTTTATCCCAGCTCTCTATATGTTTGATGGGGTACTATAACTGCTTCTACAGTTCAATTTAGCTTTTCTTTAGTGAAATGTACATTTGAGTTTGCTTAATGCTGAGCCTGACTGGTCAGGAAACTGATGAGTTTGTCTTGTTTTACAGGCAGGCCCAGGTTAGTCTAAATATTTAAACTACTGATCAGCAGTGCTCCTGAAGTATGTATATTTGGCTCGATTCTAGTCTCTGGTAAATTAATAGACTAATGCTGTCGACACAAATGGCAATATTCCAAAATTACAGATGTCAAAGTGACAGCAGAAATGGTTGCACCTTTCTGTGCATCAGGGACATTCAGCAGTTACCTGCAAACAGATAAGAACTAAGCTAATCATCTCTGTATTAGCAGGGGGTTATTCTCAATTTACTTTAGCATAAAGGAACAATCTCTGTCCTTCAAAAATAAGCATAAAAGCAAGAAAATAAACTGAACGCTATGTATCAAACATGCCCTCAGTACAAGAGCCTGAGCAGTTTGCTCTGCCAGTACAACCAACATGTTCTGCCTTGCGTCTGCTGCTCTGAAGATAACCTCCATTCAGTAAGTACCCCTCCGCATTTGAGGCTGCATGTGAACGAGGGCTGTTTGGTGATGTGGTGATTTATTGTTGGGTGTTGCAGGTTGCTTTTCTGCTTGGTTTTTTTTCGGGGGGGGGAGGGTGGGTGATGAGTTGCTTTGTTTGTAGCTTGAGGACCCAGCTTTCACTGAGGTTGAATACAATGCAATAAGCTGGAAACAAGTTCTCAAACAAGAACACGCACATTTAAACAGATTAGGTGTTGTTCAGCATCTGATACGAGGACATCAAGGCATCTTTCAAATTGTTTGGAAGTTTAAATTCATTAGTGGCAGGCCAAAAGGTTCCACTGATTCTACCAACGTCTACTGAACTTAAAGACATGTCCAACAAACATCCAAGATCAAAGCCTTTGGATACAAACAGATAGCACAACCAGAGAACTCCAGTTTCACAAAGAGAACTGGGGGTGGAGGGAAGGAGAATAACTGTCATCAGCTTTCTCTATGTTTTCATAGTTCAGGAATCCTTTCAGGTGCATTTCCAGCTACAGTACAACAATTTCTGACCCACAGTCTATCTCTTTCTTTTCATATATGAAGCAAGTGCTTTTATGGGCAAACTGTCCAGCAGTACTCGTATGGTCCATATGGAAGGTCCAGAATTAGGTTTTTTTACTCTATATTCCTTGAAGGGATCTAATCAAACAACTAGATTCCCATTAAATATCATATGCACTTCTGTAAAGTTTCTTTGCAAAATTACAGTAATTCTCTATGATATGGAAATCCAGAAGTTTTTCATTATACTTTTCCCTCCTCCCACTCCATATGGTATTTTACACATCTGGAACCAGTAGAAAAGCTACAGTATTAGTCTGGGCAGTAAGAATCACAGCAAATCCACTTACAGGTCAGACATGCTGTTCCAAAAAAATACTGCCAGTAATGGACTTTTTTTTCCCCTCTAAAGTTCACATAACTTCTGAGGAACAACAGAACTATTCTTCACCAACAAGCAATACAGAAACATAAACAGACAGAAAGGTATAACACCTCTTGATTATTGGGCATTTCTCCAAAATCAGATCACTTAGTGACCTGCAATCACATCAGTCAGCAGCAGTTCTATGCCAAATGCTCAGGAGCTGTTACGCAGAAGGGGAAAAAAAAAAAAAAGTTTCATTTAGTTTGGCTTTTTATTTTCTTTTTACTTCTGAGCAGGTGCAGTGATTGTATCCTCCCCCTTCTTAACTTTTAGCATCCTCATTTTACACCCAATCATACCCACAGTTATGTACAAGGTTCAATTTTAACTATTTTTCTTTTCCAGCCAAAAGACTACTACAAATAAACTCTGCTGAACAGAGGCATGCTTACCTGCTTTTTATCATCTCTCAGAAAAACAACCCTGAGACTTGAAAAAGCAATATATGCCTGTAAATTCCATTCACCTGAGTCATTATTGTAATTAATATTCTAGGAGGAATACAAACTAGTGCATCAGGCAGTGATGATGCCAGATTAAGTGTGCAGAACACTTGCATGTCGATATGTTTTACAACCTGTGAGATTTATGTGGAACTGCAGCCAGTAATACAAGTTTTCCTTTTTATCTTCACAACAAGCACTTTTATCTATAAACAACATCAAATCTAGTAACCATATCAGACAAACAAAAAAATCTGGGGACTTACAATCTTTTTCAGAGTATGATGTGTTAAAGATATGGTTCCAGAACTGGGATCAATGAAACAGTTCTACACAGAACATGTCTGGCTCAGTGCAGCAATACCCCAAGTACATCCTTCTGTTTTAAGGTAACTGTATTGGCTGAGGGAGGTTTTGTTTGTTTGCAGTCAGGTACTTTTACAGTACCTTTCATCGGTTTCTTGAGAGCAAACTAAAAAGGCAACCCGTTTGCCTACAGTACATTTAGTTGCTTTCAAGCAAACCCACAAGTTTCACTAAGAAGCAGATGAAGTTGCACATTCACAGATCACAAGGCAAGAAGTCTTCGTCACAATCTTTCCCCTTTAGCTTCTCTTCATTTGTTACTGTTTTCACAACAGTCTCTCCTACCAGTCCTACTGCTAAGCTCAACTTGTCATCTCATTGGATGAAAATAACTTAGAGACATTTTGCTCAGGCAGATGGAAATACTCCTGTAAAGCAACTTCAGAAAAACTCTACCAACATAGAATCAGGAGCTACTGCACACATCAGGTGTAATGAAATGCTAGTAGCCCACCCTATAAATTCTGTGTTGGTTTGGGGATTTTTTTTATTTTTTTAATAATCATGTTGGTTTCTTACAATTGTGCCAGTTTGTTTCACATTAAGGTGAGTTAATTTTCCAGGGTCCAATCCCAGAGTCTGGATTCAAATTTCTGGTTAAACAAACGAACAAAAAAATCTCAGCTGCAACTACCATATTTTGCCGAAAATACAAGTTTGCTCAGATTCTCGCAAAACTCACCTCAGAAATCAAATCACGTTCTTCATCAAAAAAGGTTTGTTAAACTCAGATTTAGACTGTGACTGGGAGTTTAAACTGCCAGACTGTTTCTTAGCCAGGAAAAAACCAACATGCTGACATGCATGTTCACAAAAGGTCCTATAGCAGCTTCATCATCCTACAAAAAAGGTGCTTTTCACGGGCTCTTAATACTGCTTGCAATCAATGCAGCATACGAGGTCTGCAGGGGGTGGATAACTCTTTATACTTTTCTCAAATCCTCTTATTCCACCCACTCTGAGAACTCTACAGCTCAGGTTTAATGAGTAAGCATACTGCAGTTTCACTGCTAAGCTCAGCTACATTTGCAACCTCCTAAAAAAAAAAAAAAATCACCAAATCTTTCTTCTTCTGCAACTCCTCTACAGAATCAGGCCTTGAAATACTAGTTTGAGGTCATGTGTCTATGCATCACTGTGTCTCAGGCCCTGAAGTGCATTCTGTCTTCAAATAATAAATGTCTTTCATTGTTTCAGGGCAAATCACGCTGTCTGTGTTGCATGAAAGATGTGTGAATATTCAGCAAACAAACTGATGACTCATTATGGTTTTGAACAGCAACAGGACTTCATCAAAATTCCAAGCAAATCTGATCGTTTGTAAAATCAGTTTTTTAGAAATATAATTAAAGTTTCGTGTTCATGCATCATGCTCAGATGGTGACATTCCTGACATTTTCAATTTGAGCAACGTCACTAAGATGGAGAGGTCTGAGATTTACTCATTTCAGTAGAGCCCTGTTACATGCCAGTACCTACTTTATCAGATTTTTTAAGGCCTAACATGCTCTATCTGTGCAGCTATTTTTTGTTTGTCTTCACAGATCATTGACCAATTCTAATATTTTGGAAGTGAAAAAGTCCAAAGTGCTTGGAGTCTAGACTAAATGCTCTTGGCTTGATGCTTCTATCATTTAAGTCTGGTACAACTGGGCTGCACTACAGGCACAGCATCCTTGCCAAAGGAATAGCAATTTTCAATCGTGCATGAGACTGCTGAGGGTAACTGGGTGTGTAGTCATCATATATTTGATAAAAAACAGATACTTGGCTCTTAGCATATTATATCTTGGCACTAGTTTAACAAAACATTTAAGTGTGCATGTTTGTATGTGTTCGTAAGGCAAGATGTGTGACACACATCATCATAGTAAGGACGTGCACTTAGACCGATTTCAGCACCTACTGCCCTTTTCAATCAAGTCAGTGAGAGGCAGATTCCAGAACAGCTTCAGAAATCCAACCTTCTCTTACTATTTAAAACTCCAGGTCACCTAGTTGCATTAAAATTATTGGCCATATAACACTTCAGAAGAATTAGGAACTATACAGAAAGTAGTAACTTTATCGTATCCAGTTAAAATACATGAGTGTTATGAAAACATGAAACTTGTACAATCCAAAGCCATGAAATTGGATAAAGCACCCATCTGTGACAGGCAGACAATGCTAAAGACCAAGGTTCAATTCAAAGGACACCTAAATATTTGTATCACCTTAAGTGAGGCTGGCTGAGGGAGCCTCTGTTTTCTTTCTTTGGTCCTTACTATTTCAACTTCCATGCATCTTCTCTACGTATTCTCCAACTTTTCCAGCTTAATAGTATAACCAAGATGGAGAAGTCCATGCTGAAGTCACTTCAGAGTTCAGTGATAACATCTATCATCTGCCTGTCTATCTCTTATTTCTCCACTCAACGCTCAGATACTCTAATATTGTTTTTTCTAGTTTTCAAAGCAGTACCTTTCAAAATAGCTTTCCCCATCCTGCCCTCCTCATTTTGTAGGATATCTTCAAAGATCTGAAAAGCTTCCTCATTATCTCCCCTGATGACCCACTTAAAAAAACAAACCCTCTCCTGCTACAAGACAATGTAACCAAATAAAACAACTTCATAGCTAATTTGATCAAATGATTGCCTACTATACTAACCAATATTACCACACTGTTTATATATCCTCCTCTTGAGCCTGTATCAAGCTTAGCTTTTCCTGTTACACCTCACACTTAAATTGTAAACCGTCAGGAGTAGAGACTGCCTCCCCCTTCCCCTACCTCCCCATTGTCTTTACACAATACTTGGGGCAACAAAATCTTGGTCGCAGCAGAGTTCCCAAGCACTATGGTAATACTGAAAGAAATAAAGACATTATATATAAGACTATACCTATATATCACTTGTTGATCACTATTATAATCTGTTCTATATAGGAGATAGCACCTTAAGAACTTCCTAGCAACGTAAACTGAATTTGGAATGGTAACACAATTCAGTACTGTATGTGGAAAAACACCATCTCTCTACTAAGACCGTATTCCCACCTTGGCAAGCACTTAGTGTTACCTTGGTGGCTAACATTTATGTACATTTTAATAAGGCGAACCAACAGTTAAGAATAAGGTTATAATTTAAGCATAGTTACTAACTCATGAAAAAGCCAAACGACCACCAGAGACCCTCCAACACCCCCACACAGGTGTAGAAGCCTTTGCTTGCTCAGCAATGAATATGTATTAGATAGGTGGAATAATTGTGTTAGTTAGGTGGGGCTTCATAACTTCTGTGTATAAATGTCCGGTAAAGAATCTCAGAGGTGTGCTTGATTTGTGGATATCTTCCACCTTACACCCTGCGCAGAATAAAATAATGTCTCCTGTTTAAGCACACTTCATGTGTTTCAGGAGTTATTTTTGATTTCAGGCAACATTAGCACTGTTCTTTCAAAACTCGTCCTCTTAGCAGCTTCTTGTCAATTATACTCAGCAGGACTGGAAGACTATTTAGTGTCATAATGATACACTCACAAATGAAGCAAGTCTTCAGTTTTGTAATGGTGCTTTCGCATGGAGTAGGTTTTTTTGTGTGAGTTTTGGGGTTTTTTGATAGAATATACATCGAAATGAGCAAACTTTCCAGTTAACATCTGTCAATTGCTACACAATACCACTATAGCATTTTTAGGGGTCTTTCAAAAATATAGAATTGTCCAGGTCTTGGGAAATGGTAAAGATGTTTTCTAAAGTAACCAAGATTACCTAACCCAAAAAGTTACTGATGACACGTGAAAGTTTCCTTGGCAGTGTACAGGTACAATGTGGGAAACTGCTTCACTTTTCAGTGATCATGTAGCTGCTGTATTCTTTAGAATTCACTAAATATCATCAGTATTCTGCTCTGTACAAGAACAAAATCAATTAAAAAAAAAAGAACTCCATACCAAAACTGCTGACAAAACCCTTTCAAACTAATATAATGAAAATCATTATTTACCTTTTCAACACTGTTACAACATAATTAAGATGTTTTTTATTTCACACTCGCATTTCTAGGGTCATATAAAATAACAAGTGCTGTTCTAAGATATGCCTTTGTATCAGCGATTTAAAAAGTTAAATTGCTTAAATCTTAAGGATAGACTATAATCCACTGGTTATAAGAAACAGCCCCCTAAATGACATATTCACACAATTTTTATGCACCTTTGCACTTTCATAAAAGAGAAATAGTCATCACCCCCATTTGAATGAATCCTGATCACAAAGACATTTCCTCTCTTCCCTCTTCACACTAACAAATCCCCCAAAGACTAAGACAAGTTTCCCATCACCACAGGGGTGCAAAGGCCAAAAAGTAAGCTTAATGAGGCCAAACGAAGGCCTTCTCTTGCAGAAATGTTAATCTCACTCTTAAGAGAAAGAGACAGGTAAAGAGAACCCCATAAACTCTGCACAAAATCCCTTGTAATAAAAATGTTTGCAGCATTTCTTTTGTCCAAGAATATCATGAAGGGCTTTAATTCAGAGGAACTAGTGGGAATACAGTTCCTCTTATTAAAATATATTAATTAGTGTAATATAAACAGTTGTCTCCTTTGAAAAGCAAAGCAAACCCATGAGACAAACAGCAGGGTCCTGGAAGGACCCACCCACCATCTTGGATTTACTCCTCTGAGTCCCAGAAGCTGCCTCTGAAGCTTCATTTCTTTTCATGTTGAAAACCTTCATTTACAGGCATACCTAACAATGGCATAATCATTAGCAGCAACAAAGCTCAAACTTCATCAAGAACTTGCTATCATTCTGATAATGACTCTCAAAATAGAAAGGCTAATCTACAAACTGGCATCTAGCTTTCAAATTGCGGATTGTCAATGAAATCCCTAAATATATTTCTCAGGTTTGAAACGTGACTGTCATTAAGATGCTGGTCTTAGTGCTTCATTTTATATGTGCACATAACAGTGCTTATTTGCTTTATAGGGATATCCTGATCCCTGGAGTTTGCAGCAGCAATGTAAGTACAGTTTCTCAAAAATATTGTCCTATGTGCTGGCTGATTGACAAACTGCAAGTTTCAGCAGTCAGCCACTGCCTCTGAACTGCTTATTGCAGGTAAAAGTAATTTTACAGCACAATTTTGATACCAGTTTAGTTGGTAAGCTGTAAGTGCCCACCACAAAAGACATCATCTCTACCTGAACACCACTCCAAAAAGGCAGTTACTGGAGGCTGCGAGTGCATTTTGGTGAAAAATTACTGTGTGTTCACAGCTGACAGCAATACTTTCAGTTTTATGTTGCTAATTTACACATAGATATATTTGTATCCAGTCTATGTTTTTCTGCAAATCTGCTACTGGCCAAAAAATATATCAGTAAATGTAGAGATGTTCTTAAGAAAGAAAAAAAAAACAAAAGAAAAAAATAAGCCTATAACCTATTTAAAAAACCCACAACACCAAACAAAATCATTCTTATTTTCATGCACGCTGTTGCCATAAAGCTTGTGCAAGTCAAAACATATCAGTCATTTCACTGGCAAAGACCTCTGCAACATGAGCTTATGAGTGTTAGCATGGGTGAGAATGATTAGCCTTGTAACTCATGCAACAATTCTGATGATGCCTAAGGAGAAATAGTAGCCAGCTTACCCTGCTGTTGACAGGACTGGGAATAATCATATTTTTTGTCACTTAAGTCAATTATACCTTGTGTCTTCATACACATAACGAGCAGTCAGTCAGTGAAGGTGTTAATTTTACAAGTCAATTTTTAGAATTCAACGACGCTTTAAAGTCATGTTTGTTTAACCCCTGCTGCCACCTCATATATACATAAATGATGCCACCAGTACTATGTTTGTGACTGCAACATTTTTTCATAAAAGGCACAGAAAGCACCAAGCTTGATCAAACTATGACTCAAACTAAATACCAGCACCCCTCTACTGTGAGGCCCTTCGTTTTTCTGAACCTAAGGAGCATTCATCCACCATTCCAGCATTTAGCTAGCCATGCCAACTTCTTAAAGGTTTAAGGAAGACATGGAGAAAAGTGAGGAAAAACACATCAGACTCCAATTCTGTTAAATCTTGCAGGAGGCTTCTCACTGAAGTAAATTCATCTGTGAAGAACAAGACAGGTAAAGAAGGTTTGTGGGGAAAGAGGAATAAAGAAATACAGCAAGCAGATCCACTCCAGGTTCTATACGTACCTAAAAAGATAGCTGTTCCAAGCGTTGCCCTAACAGATTTCCTAACAATTTCAGAAGTACTGAGATTTAGAGAGGTATGTTCTATCCTAACTCTTATTAATAAGATTTATGGTTTATTTTAGAAACAGAAGTGCATCTACCATATCAGTGGTCACAACTTCAGTATACACCATGCCCAAAAAAGAAAAAAGACTAACTTCACAGCTTCTCCAAACACTACCGTAACCTACAGTCAGCAACAGCACACAAGAGAAAAAAAAACCCACTGTGAAACTTAACTCACTCCCACATCTCCTGTGGCATGTTTACTTTTTATACTTGACAGTCTACTGACCAAGTGTTTACCAGAGCCATACTTGCTTGACTTGCACATAAAAATATCACCAAAGATTCACACAGCCTCACTGAAACCAAAGTTAAAAATTCTTACCAAAAAACCCCCATATACACGCCAAATAGAAAGACATCGAACACTGGCAAGCAGACCTACAAAAATTCAGTCACTATGCTGCTAAAGCAAATATACAGCTGAAAAGCACTCCCCTCTCCTCCAAATCAAGTTAGCAACAGAGCTTATTTTTCAAGTTTTATCTTGGCAATTAAGAAAGGTACCCTTCAACTTTAAAAGCTATGAATTTGTTGAAATAAAATAATCTGACTGCAATATTTCAGTACCACCATTCCACGCAACAACAGTAAACTGCAAAAGGGAGTACTACCAGTGTCTTACCTCCTCAGGACCCTTCTCTCATGCACACACGAGCACTGCTACTTAGCCTCAGATTTTAAGCTATGTATCTCCTTTCTGATCTTGGGCGAAAAAAAATACACATTTCGATACCAATGTCACACTTCCTGTTATACCTACAGGCAGTCTATCTTTTAAATTGAATTCAAGTGTAAAGGTGGCAGCGAACAAATCCTGGGATTCTAAAAAGTGGTATCTATGAAAGGGATTGATGAAGCAATATCTGCCACAAGCAATGAATCAATATTTAACTTGCAGGGCATTCAAAATTTGAGCAACTGAGAAGCAACACTGGAAGGAATTTCCAAATATCATCTAGACTACTTCCATAAAGGGCAAAAGTTATTGATATCACACCTGACATATTTACAAGTCTATTCTTAAAAACATCTTGTGATGGAGATGCTATAACCATCAGGTGGGATCTGTTCTACTGCTTACTTTGTCTTCCGTAGACAGGACAAGAAATAAAAACCACACAGCTTACTTGTCCTTTTGTTTTTTCACAGTTGACTCCTAGTTATTCAAAAACTTACTCCTCCCCTCAGTTGTATCTGTTCTAAGGTAAACCACTCCAATTCTCAACCTGCTTTGTATTTACAGACTTTCTTCTGATAGCTGTTGTATCTGTGCTCCGGACTCTCCTCATTTGAGCCATGTTTGTATTTAAATGCTGCCCAGAACTGGACAAAATTCTGCATGGGATCGCTCTTCCACTCTGAATTGGTAAGGTATTTCTGACAGATAGCCTGTTTTGATACACCTGCAGGCTGTTTGACATTTCTCATAAGAGCATAACACTTCACTTGTGCTCTGCTTGTGACTGACTATAAACCCCAGAAATTTCTTCAGAACAGCGACTTTATCAATGTCTGTACAGCAAGCTTATTTACATCCAAAGTGTTCTGCACGCAGCCTCTCAGCTGCACCATATCTTTTCAGATTATTTCTCCACTGAAGTATTCTTGTAAACCTTTCGATTGTGAGACACCTGAATCCTAGTTCTCTCCTCAAATATGCTTCCAGATCCTCCCAGGTTGCTGTTCCAGAAACTAAGACACACAGAAGGCAACCGTGGAAGGAAGACCAAAAGACAAAACACCTTCCAATTTCAATCCTTAAGTATGTAATTAAAACACTTCTCACTAGCTCACCTGCTAAAGCAACGATCAAAGCAGTGCAAGACAGCTAAAAAGAATGCGTAGATCAGTCAAAATATGCAAATCATGGCATAAATTATTCTGGTGCGAATATGGTATGTAAAGCCAGGGGAGTAGAGTTTGCTCTAAGAACAGGGTGTGCTCTTTTATTTTTGGTACTATACCATGGGCAGACAAGAATTCATGAAAACAAGAAACAAGTGGGGAAAATGCAGTTTTAAAAGTACTATGGACTTAAAGAGAATAAATTTTATCCTAAAGTAACTTCTTTTATTAACTTCTGAGCAACTGTAAATACCTAAAATGTCACCATAAAATAAAAAGTTATTCACTTGTCATCTATTTGCCTATGAGAACCCATCAGACCTCCAGAAAAAGTACATTATAAACTTTGATACAACATAAAGTTACAAGCCTTGATATTTGGAAGATGTTAAGAAATTCAGTAGGACAATAAAGGATCATGCAAATCCAAATTGCCAAATTTTTATTTACTTAAGCAGAGAAAGGAAAAAGCCAACTTTGACACAAATCAGCAATTAATGAGATATGATCCAGGTACATTTGGTACGTAAGATGTTTTTTTTTTTAAATGCTTCAAGACTAATGGAAGGCAGGGACTATCTGTAAATTTGGATGTGACAACTGGAGATTTAAATGCTAATCTAAATTTTTAAAGCAAAAATTCAGAAAAAGAAGAGCTATAAACACATATGCATGGACAGGAATGCAGCAGTCTATCTGTATAGCTGCACACGCAAATAAGTAGCTAAGGACCTAACACCTCATATATATGTAATACCTACCCTATTAACACATCCAGCCAACACCAATATACATCTGTTTGGGGAACTTGCACCTTCTGTCTAGAAAATGCAGTCCAAATGTTATTTAAATGGGCAAGAAGAAAGTAACTTAGAAATGTCTCACCTTATTAACCAAGGCTTTCTTTCTGGCCTATATACCCTTACATCTCAACAGCCATCTCTACATGCAAAGAAAAATGTCCCCAGAAACCAAATAAACAACAGAAGTGCAAAAGGCATGTTCTGTCTCCTGATTCATCAGAAGCACTACCTCAAAAGCTTTATTATTGACAGCGATTCCCTGTGGGAGGCAGGGAAAAGGGAACTTTGCACTGAATACAGCTTTGTTTTTCACTTATTACCATTAGTTGTAATGCTTCCAAATAGAAAGCGAAAACCTCTCTAATCTGCAAACAAAACACATGTATGGAAGACACAGCAATCACTTTTTTTCATATATCTTAACTATAATTGGCTAAAACAAATACAATTTCTAATTCAAAATCAAGGTAGTCTAACAAGTGTCATAGTGGTGGAGTACCACAGGTCCATCAGGAAGAACACACTGAGCTATTTTAAGCTGTTCAGTGTAGAATAAGTGCAATGCATTGGAAATCCAGACCAGTAACAACCCAGATCTTGTATATTGTGCAAAACACATTCATGATGCTTGAAAATAATGTATTTCAGTATGAGTGGCACTCCACCACCAGCCATTAAATACATAAAACCTAAAGGCTGGGTTCATCAGCTGGATACTTCCTGTATACCTAGTAGGTGTCCATTCAACAACAAGAAGCAAATTACACCAATGAATAAAGGCCAATATTTTTCAATAACTGTAGTGTATTTCAAGAATCCTGCAAACGTTCATCATATGAAGCACTTCAACTTTATCTAGTTCTCACTGAAGTCAATTGAAAATATTTCTATGAAATTAAGTTGTATGAGATCAAGTGTCCAGAGGCAAATGACTTTTGATTCCATATTAATGAAAATAAGACAAATTTTCACAAAGTTGGCTGCAAGGGGCTGTTTCTCCTCTCACCGTAAAGGGACACACTTGAATAAAATCCAAGTTCTAGAGAAGTCTGTATTGAGGCAGGTGTTGGTCTCTTCTCCTAGGTAACCAGCGACAGAACGAGAGGCAATGGCCTCAAGTTGCGTCAGGGAAGGTTTAGATTGGATATTAGGAAAAATTTCTTCACAGAAAGAGTGGTCAGACATTGGAACAGGCTGCCCAGGGAGGTGGTTGAGTCACCATCCCTAGAGGATTTTAAAAACATGTAGATGTGGCACTTCAGGATATGGTTTGGTAGGAATGGTGGTGTTGGGTGGATGGTTGGACTTGATGATCTTTTCCAACCTCTGATTCTATGAAAATGGGATTTCTGTAAAAAGGTTAGAAGAAAACACTGGTAAACTGCGAATTCTGTTCCTGCATTTCCTTGATATCGTGTAAGGCCACAAGCATCTCGCAACACTGTACAGCACTGAGGGACGCTTCTTTGCCTACAGCCAATCTCCTGTTTTGCTCAGTCATTTATCAAACTTTCAATGAAAAGCTTTCTTATAAAAATGGGGGCTTTTTTGGTTTTGATTTCTTTGGGCTTTTTTTAAAAGTTTCACTTTATAAAAATCAAGAGAGGTATTTGTTTGCAGACAAATTTTCTGTGGTTTGCCATCACATTTCTTAGCAAATAAGGCTCCAAAATTTTTCAAGTTCCAAATTTTTGTAAGAATACTATAAATTCCAAGGGTAGAAGATTTTTGCTAGTACTCCTTTTGTTTAACAAAATTTCCACGGATAGTCTGTTGGGTGACACTTCTTTTAAGCAAAAATTTGGTTTATCTGTCCTACACAAGCACATATCCTAGCTGAAATTCCAAGTTTTCAAACAGTAATTACTGAAAAACACACAAAATGTGAGAACAGGTTAGAAGGAGAACTTATTGCTAACAACAAGAAGACTCATAAGAAGAGCGTGGCCAGCAGGACGAGGGAGGTTCTCCTCACCCTCCACTCTGCCCTAGTGAGGCCCCATCTGGAGTACTGCGTCCAGTTCTGGGCTCCCCGCTTCAAGAAAGATGAGGAGCTGCTGGAGAGAGTCCAGCAGAGGGCTATGAGGATGGTGAGGGGACTGGAGCACTCCTCCTATGAGGAAAGGCTGAGGGAGCTGGGCTTGTTCAGCCTGAAGAAGAGAAGACTGAGAGGGGACCTAATAAATGCCTACAAATATCTGAAGGGTGGGAGTGAAGAGAATGGGCCCAGACTCTTTTCAGTGGTGCCCAGCAACAGGACAAGGGGCAATGGGCACAAACTGAGGCACAGGAAGTTCCGTCTGAACATGAGGAGGAACTTCTTCCCTCTGAGGGTGACGGAGCACTGGAACAGGCT
>Ga0065711_1002608_pt1 | contig 32662 bp, 15 predicted proteins | sample Hoacrofraction12_FD_59098 | JGI IMG/M metagenome (GOLD analysis project Ga0065711, IMG submission 59098) | Hoatzin crop microbial communities from Cojedes, Venezuela - Epithelial fraction 12 v2 (version 2) | ecosystem: Host-associated > Birds > Digestive system > Esophagus > Crop | place...
AAAAAAAAAAAAAAAAGCAAAATGCTGAATGCAATATGGAGATAACATACAATTTATTGATTCTGTCTGTATGGTTTATGGCTATGATTGACTTATGAAAACCCTAAGCCAGTCTGTTTTATCTTTGTAAATAATTGAATAAGAACACTGTTCTAAATTAGGTAAGTGGAATGAGATACATGCAAGGAGAAGACTGTACAAGTAATTATATGTATATGTTACATTTAAGCCCTTTTTGGCAAAGTTCAAATAAACTTCTTCATAGTGTCTGAAAATCAGAGATCTAATTTCGATTTTAAATCTGTTGTCACAACTATCCTTAGCTCTGCAGTAATTTACATTTCAAGTGTACTGGAATCTCTGAGCACCTCCTTTGTGTGTTGCATAATTACTGTTAATACCTGATTTCACAGTTATTTATAGCCTTGATGTATTACTTGACTGTTGCTAATGTCTCAGTTACTATTCTGAACACCTTTAACAGCACTCTACATAGTACTTCCTGGAGTGTCTAGTCATTTATCCTTTGGGTGTATCTTCTAATTTTTCTCTGTAATAGAGTTTCATATCTTTGCTTCAGACAGTATTTTCAATTTTGTATTGCAGGGTTCTACATGGATGCCAGGGAGTGTAGTAAGGCTAGTGCACAGACAGAAGATGGGGACCCTTAGTGTCCTAAAGAGGTGACTTTGAGAGGCCATGGTTCACATGGCTCCTGGTTCCAACTAAGTATGGGGCCACTTATATTCTGCCAAAGTTCATGTTGCCACTGAAAGAAGAACTCCATCCTCTTGCCAGTGGCACTCATTTCCACCTGGCCTTTTGTGCTGGCACTTAGTTTATGTGGCTGTTTGGTGAGCCAGATCGAGGACTGATCCAGATGCAAACTAATCTTGTATTTCTTCTGGTTTGCTTTTTGGGTCGGTTCCCTGATCTGCTTTACGATGCAGCTGTAAGATGCAAATGTCAGCACAAACAAGGTGGAGGAACAAGTGGCTGAGGTCAGGAGGGAGGGCAAAAAAGGCCACCTCTTTTGGCAGATGGCCTGATTTATGCTACGAGTTGAAGGTCTGGGGTTGCACACTTGCTGAGAACTGGCAAATGGGAATTGCTGCCTTGCACGGGAACAAGAGTCAGCCAAAAAGGTGGCTGGCAGCATCACTCATCTTTAAATGTCAGCAGCTTCTGACTCCCTGTTCTGTTTCTATTGACAAACTTTGTCTTTTATACGGGAGACGTATGTGAAGTCTGACACCCCAGCCTTAGAAAGTTGTTCTTTCCTGCTGCAGAGCACCCCATGGTACAGGTTACATAAAGGACTCTCTGCAATGTAAAGTGGCATACTAAATGCCTTATAAAAGCTAAGCATAATTACTCAACCCCCTAGATAGAAGCACCCATAACATTTGCCAAAAAAAATTCAGATAGTTGGAAGATCTGGCTTAGCACATTCTGAAATTGGCATGTCAGATCTCAGAATCTCTGATTCAGTCTTTCTAGCTCAGTGAGTTGGATTTCCAGTTGGGAGATTCATTCAGCAGGGCTTAGGTTTTAAACCAGATATATAAAAAACACCAAAGCCTTTGCCTCAGGGTCTGCCATGGGAGTCACATTCCTGGATAAATCAGAATACCATCTGTACTGCCAACTGCCACGTGAGAGAGATCAACGAGGTTTTCTAAGCAACCAGAGGCACCTAACAAAAGTAGGTAATACCTCTCTCCAGGCTACCTTACTTTTCCTGACTGTCCCAGCACTCTGAAGGCTGTGTTTCAGATTGTGACTCAAAGTTACCCAGATTTAACTTACCTGAAACCCTAGGCAGGCAGGCAGGCAGGCAGGCAGATAATGTTACGTAATGGGCCATAGGTGATGTCTGAATTGGATAATAAATCCTAATCTGTTTATGAAAAGTGGAGGCAAACAGTTTGACAAGACAGAGTCTGAACTAGAGAGCACTGTTGATGGTGAACTGAAAGAACTGTGGTCAATGGATGATAAATGAAGTTTATACTGTTTAATTGTGCTAATGATTTTGACAAAGTCAGCCACAGGAGGCACTGCAGAACCTCAGTCACTGGGCAGCGGCAGCTTATGTTCTGTCAAAATTCACTCACTTTTGAGGTACTTACATTAATAATCAGGCAAAAACTCATCCACAGTTAAGGCTAAATACACATCAGAAACTGAAGGGAGGAAGCTCTCCAGAAACATCATAATTAAGTGCAAACTACACACTTTTAATTTTAGAACGTTTACGTAAATCTGTAGATGTTAATGGACAGAAATGCACATCTAAATACCCTGAAGTTTGCCCCAGAGTGATGTAGTAATTACCTGGTTATGAGTTGTGCATGTTAATTTTTACAGATGATTTATCTGGTTTATCTGGCTTCTAAAGATGTGATATTTTCCTTCTTTTTTTTTATTTTTACTGTTTTAATGATCCTATTTTCACAACATAGCACAGATAGCATATTTAACGGTGCATTCCTATAATTATAAGTGAAGGGGGGAAGCGCAGGCAAGAGTAGACAACACGAAGCAAGAGCTGAAGGTGAGGTAGCTACTCAGTTATTCTGTGAGGAGGAGATAATGGGCAATAACATGAAGCCAGCGCAGAGATGTGGCCAGAGTGGCAAACAGAAAGCATACTTTTATCAGCATTGTTTCAAACNGGCTATAACAGTAAGTATTAAAATAGAATAAGAAGCAATTATAGTAGTGAACCCTAACTGCATTTTGAAATACCTTTTAATAATGTGCGGTAAAGGAACTACATCTTTACCTAAGCAATTGGGGCACGTTCTGGATGTGTCCTGCTTACCTGCTTAAATGGAAACACACATCCAATGACAAATTTAGGTTAATTTTGTAATCAAGAGCTCATGCATGTGAATTTGCATATTAGACCTAGCATGGGGACTTTCAATGTTGTAAGTATTTTTGTTAGCGGGGCCTGGGCTAGGCATGAAACCCCTGCATTGTAAATGTATTTGAGTACCTGTTTTGTCTGAAAAGTAACCAAAGGTACAGATTATATGAATCTTCAATATTCATTCTTATTTACCTCTGAAAGATTCAGCTCACTTGCTTTGTGATTGCTTTTCTAAAAGAAATGATGCATTGTAATCAATTTACTGTGTGCAGTTTTAAATGTCAGGGACATTTTTGTTACTTAACTAGCAGATTCATGCAGTAAGGGATGATGCAGACTTTTTGAAATAAGGCTATTTTAAGGATTAACTTCCAAGAGATTTCAGGTTCAGCGTATCTAACTACAGTATATGCTTTCTTATTGTTTGCTTTTTTGTTAAAGTCAAGCGGCATTTCAGGCAACAGCTAAGATGCATGAATTGAGGTACATTTTTTATACTGTATTTCATTCCATTGCTATATTTCTGACGATTCTGTGAAATGTGATAAGTACACAAACTATTGACTGTGATCACTGTTGAGTATTGACACTGTGTTTGGAAGTTCTTGGGAAATAGTGATCATTTCTTTATTATGAAAATATGTATTTGCGTGTATAATTCAATTAAAATGTCATAAAACGTTTAAAGAAGCAAACAGCTCTATGTGCTAATTTGAAAAAAAAGAACTTTTTAAATGGAACTCCATGTAGCTTTTGTAGATACTTAGGCCTCTCTTCACCGTTGGCTGAGTTTATTTAAAGAGCTTTTCAATTCACCTTTGAACCCAAATGATTTCTCCAGATGTACAGAAGTGAACAATGTAAAAATCTTGCTGCTTCAGCAGAACAGGATCCAGCTGGCAGGGAACTGGATCTGCAAGTCATTGGTTACAGCTGTGTTTCGATTTATGTGATGGTTGAAAAAATAAATTACTGGATTAAATGGCTAGAAAGGGGACTCTTTGTTTAGCCCTTGTGTGGGGACTGAAAGTGTTTATGGTGCTGTTTTCTACAGAGCCTTTGCAAAGTAAGCTGGACAAACAGACTTATTCAAAACTTCTCTGAAATGTTGCACATTCAGCTTTATTTCTTTACAGAAGAAACTGTATGTTTTTGTGTAATGCTGTCAGCCAGCAACCATCTTTAAGGTCTCTTGGCCTTCGAGAGTGGCAGTAGCATTTTAGCAGTGTCTTTAAGGCGTTGCAGTTTATCACTGGAGGGCAGTTTCCCTTAGTTAAAGGTTTTAAAATGCATTTCTTGGCATGCACACAAATGTATGTAGGGACTTTGTCAAACTCATAACGTTTTAATGGGTTTAATATTTCAGCTTTGTATACTATTTACCTTTTGTTCTACATAATAATGCTAATGTAATTGTAAATCGGGTGCACGATAATTTACAGAGTAGGCACAATGAAATCAGAAACTAATGCCAAGTGTTTGGATTATCGTATATCTTATTTTAATGTTCTAATGACGTAGGTGAATAATTTATTCAAGACAGTGATTATGTCTTATTACCTTATATCCTGATTCTCTAAGATTTACGTGCTTAATTTTACTGAACATTTCCACTGTCTTTGCTAAGGCTGCTTGGTGCATACAGCTCATCACAGCATTGTTAGCTATTTTGCTAACAAATGTGTTAATTTTTTTTAAATTCTTTCTAAGGATATGTTCCTGTAAAATCCTGTGAGCTGCCTTTTCTAGTGAAGGTAGCTCGGGTTGAAGGAGCTTAGGCGTGACTTCTTGCAGTGAAATCCTGACTCCACTGGAGTCACTGGGCATTTTGCCACTGACTTCTCTTAGGCCGCAATTTCACCTTTAGAACTGGATTTTAATGCTTGCACTTATAACAAATGTCACAAGACCCACAAGTGATTTCTCTTATGCAGTACAACTGCTTGTGAAGCGATAGGCTACCAAATACGAGCAAAAGATTTGATATGAGACCAACAGTAGTTTTAAAGGCTGCTTGTAGATGCTATGGAAAGATAAGTAATAGCATATAACTTTCAGTCATGACAGACAGTGAACATATAGCACATTTTAAAAATCTTTAGCTGGCTTTCAGCACAATAGTTTGCAAAGCCAGGAGCTTTTCAGCACTTATATCTGTTTATTCAGCAATATTTCCTAGCAATTATTTTAGGCTCACCATCTAGTTTCATCTTACGGTCATAAAGCAGTCAGTATCTGTAGCTGGGTGTCAGTTACATTTTATTTATTAAAATATTTCTAAAACAGTGTATAAGCGTGGAAAATTATGGCTGTGATTAGATCATAATTGTTGTCCTATCAAGATCTAATTACTTTTCTAAAAACAGTTTGCACAAATCATTTTCAAAGGAGCGCCTTCATAATATCCTACAAAACGCTGACCACGGAGAGCTAAACACCAGAACAAGAGTTCTTTTCCAAGGCAAAAATGAAATCAAGCAAGTTGGCCAAGTTCCATCATAAGCCACCCTCAGAAATACCAGAGAGAGGCTTAAAACATTTTAAATAGAATATTTCCCCTCCTCCTTTTTTTATTGTTGTCCCCGAGCAGCATTATTACATTAAGAGCCATGCGACAGCAAGCCGTGGTGATGCAGAATAAATAACCATAATGTATCAAAAGCAGACAAAGGTGTGATTGATCTGTCTGGAATTGGCAGACTCTTTCGCTGTGTCAGGCTGTTTCTTTGATCAATGAAGGTATAGCCTCTGACCCTTAAAAAAAATCAATGGGATTGATTGAAAGGAGAGAGAGAACTATGAGAATGCAGGATAGCTTTAACCTTCACTGTCTAGAAAATTTAAAATATTCTGGGTTTGCAGGCAGCGAACCTGCTATTTTGTATTTTCTTATTAAAATGCTTTGCTTTTTCCCAGCCTACTTTTGAAACCTCTTAAAACAAGGCTGTAGAAATGGTGTGTCCAAATGTTTCTCACAAATGCTTATCTTCAAATCATATTGTTAAGAAAAAAGGAGTTTTTTCTCTATAGCAGAATTCTGTACATTCTGTTACTGTTTGCATTATGCACAGAATGCCTTTAATTTCCTTTTATAAACACTGATTCTTATTTGACATTTACGTATCCAAGAAGCAGTGGTCAGAAAAATAATTCAGATCATTTCAGAGACATTTTCCATCTGAATAAAGTTATTTGAATAGCCCCGTTTGCAGGATCAGGCCCACTGATGATTGCAATGATAGTGTGAAAACAGCAGGGAGGGGTGACGTCTGGGAATAAACAATATGTTTTAGAGATCTTGTTCCATGTAATCTTGCATTTTTATAGATTTTGTATATCTTTCTATACACATGTATACCTAATTAGTAAGGAAAGGGTAAAAATGTCATGCTGGAATATTTATGAAGCGGGATTTTTGAAATAGTGCTTGGCACTTTACATCTTTCCTATCGAAGAGACTGCAAATGCAAACCTGACTGTTTAGTCAAAAACAGTTTTATGAACAGTTGGAATTTCATTTCAGTACCAGGCCTTTTCTTCACATTGTGCTGATGATGTATTAAGCAGTAACACAAAGTAATTAGTGTAGTAAGTATAAAAAGTGTTCATAAATAGAAAAGTTAATTCATTCATTATTTCATGCTTTTGAAGCTCAAGAAAACATAGGTCAAAAAAGAATAAATATCATAGTAGTTAGTTTTCACAAATAATTTCTTTTTTAATTGAAAATGTCAGTGAAATCAAGGTCTACTGCATAGTATTCATACACTTTCCAAGTAATTCAGACTGCAATAATTTCTGCTGTCATATGTCTGTGTTTTAATAAAGGTCAGGTAAATTGACAAGTCAGCAGAGACGGTATAATAGCATTTCTTGAGTAAGAAGGAGCTTGGGTAAGGAGAGAAGGATATTGCTGTTTCTCTGTATTTTTATTTGTATGATTTCCTTTCTGTAGTAGATTGTGTAGGCTATATATATTTGTAACACTTCATGATCAGGTGAGAATTTCAGCAAATTTACAAAAGGTGCTGTTACTAGAAAATAAGGCAAAGTCTGGGTGTAGCATTTCTAAACAAGAAATTAGGAGAGTAGATTTTTGGGATAGATCTGGGATGACATAGCTGTGGGATTTTTCTGAAGTCTTTATCCCCTTGCTTTTCATCAGTAACATGAGAAGGTATCACGGACAATCATACAAAATTATGGCATATGCTTAGGAACGGGCCACTCTGACAGTCTCGTTCTTCTAAGTCATTTAAATGCTACATTAAAGGAAGCTAAACCTTTTATTTAATGGGTATCCCTTTCATGTGCACTGCGATGAGGAAACTTTGGCTTCCAGAAAAAGAGAGATGATGATAGTATTACCTCCCAGTTAGAGCACACTGAGAATATGAAGATGAGAACTACAAAATCAGAATAACATCTATTAGTCCATTTGTCCCTCTGTGTTAGACACGTTCTGACTTTACTCCAATAATATCTAGTTCTTGTCATCGCGTTCTCTTCACATTATTATTTATTATTCCAGAGGATCCTTATATTTCACACAAAGTTTGTATTAATATTGCAAATCACCTGACTCGAGCTGTCTGGGAAACAAAAGGTTCATCCTGTATTTTGTATCCTGGATTTTGACATCTGACATCCACATCCAGCCTCACCTCTTCTCCCTCTCTCTCCATAAGTAATAATCCAGGAAACACTCTTTTTTTCATATTTTTTTTCTTTTTTTTTGGGGGGGGTTGGTTTCAACAATGGCTGCTACTCTCATTCTGTTCTTCATGTACACAAACTGCATCTTTCCAGCGTGGATGTGAATGCTGTCCCCTTGTGGATGCTGCTTACAGTCTGAACCGCTGCCTGCAAAACTGAGCAGAACCCTTCATCCAGTTTAAGGTGATGTCTAGTGCATTGCATTCATTGAGCGTTACTAAAGGACAGAATTCAGGTTCTTTTCGTGGCTCATCCCACCGTCAGCTACATCTTTCCCAGAAAAGATGCAAAGCTGAGGTCTTTTTTTGCCATCTGGGGGGGCTCAATTTCTGCAACAAAGTCACTCCTGGCTGAGGTATAAGCCTGTTAAAAAGCACCTATGCTAGCAGCTGAATAATTTTCTAGACCAATTTTTTTACATTTCTGCTAATGAAAACAGCTGGGTCATTAAATCCAGCAATCGATCTCCAATTATAACCTGTCTTGGATAGCGCGGTGCCCTGCCCCGGCAGGTGCCCTCCCTGCAGACAGACCCCTGGCTTCTGCCGGGAAACACCTATCTGCTGCCCCTGTCCCACACCCGCTCCCAGCACCTCCAGGAGCACAGATTCCTCCCCAAAACATCATTGTGGTGGCTCAGCGGCTAATTCTGCTGTTTGGCATCTCAGAGCTGCGGGGACTGAGGCTGTGCATTCGGTGTCTCCAGCTGAAAAGCAGATCTATGGTTAAAAAAGGTGTGGTGCTGCTTGGAAAGAGAGGCAGTGTGTGCAGACAGTGATGTAACTGTAAATGTAATGGGGTTTTCTTCCACTATGATTATTTAAGTCTATCAGCAGAATAAATCAAATTGAAGCGACCAAAATTCTGGGTGCCTGCTACCTGGATTCATTCTTTCCTCCTGAGAAATGGAGAGAAGGATATGTGACATTTGCTGGAGCATTTTTGTGAAAATCTTTTCAGTCTTTTCAGGACTCGCACAGGAATAAAAAAAAAGTTAAATGGATGACATTTAATCTTCATATGGTGAATAATAATTACAGGCAAGATTTTAAAGTGGCTCTGCTCGTATTCAAACCTGATGATTCCTTTCTCCTTGCATTGCATGGGGATTTACTGTACTGTGGATGCAAAATGTAAATGATTGGGCAATTCCGTGAAATCCAGACATACATACAAAAATCTCTTTCCAACTTTTTCACACTTACCCTCAAACTGAAAATGGAATTTCCTAGTGGTTTATTAATCAGAAATGGGCTGTTCTTAACTAGGTTGAGGGGAGAAGAGTTCTATAATATTGGATTAGTGAAGGGAGTGAACAGCTTCAATTTAATTCAACTAGTCTTCTATTTTTAATCTCCTAGGAAACAGCTGAGTTGAATGTTAATTACACAGCAGCCTTTGATCCACCCAGCCACTCCCAGAGGCATAATAATAATATATAAGCGCACAGGCAGCAAATACATAATAGGTACATTTAAAGGAGTGCATCTAACCTTGCCATATTCACATTTAAAACATTTCTTGCTGACCCATTCTTATGCTATTTATATAGAGAAAGGGGAAAAGAGGGGAAAATGCAAAGTTAAACTTTGATGTTCTGAAAGGCAGGGCAACAGAACAAGCGTGAGTTGCTATTTTGAGGATGTACAAGGGTTAATGATTAGAAGAGTGGAATCAGGAAAGACCTTAAGCCCAGATCTATGACAGTGGTAATTGAGCTGATTGATTACGACATCTCGTTTCAGATGACTATTGATTTAATCTAGTCTGCAGTCCCATTGGCCCCAGAGGTTCTCCCGAGTGAGGCTCAGCACTTGAACCTGGGTACTCTTCCCTACTCACTGTCTGGATATAAATTTCCAGAATCTGCAGCCATTTATAATTTTCACTCATCTTTACGCTTTTATTCAAAAGCTTCTAATTTCAGCAGGCTAATGTTTTTAACCATTGAGGGGCCAGACGCAGGGAAAATGAGATGGCACAGACAGAAAAGGGTGGGTTTTTTGAGGGGAAAAAAAAAGAAAAGGCGAGACAGAGAGCTGGGGCTATGTGGCTAGTATTTGCATCTGTTGTTTCTGATTCGCAGAGCTAGCAAAGGCTGCTTTTGGAGGCAGTCCACAAAGCTGGGCGATCGGTAGGCAGTTTGCTGTACGCGCACGTTCAATTATTAAAATAGTAGACTTTTTTTTTCTGTCTGATAGCCATAGCGAGGTCATGACATTAATTTATCCAGGGTATTGTGGGTAACTATACAGAAAAAAAGCATAAAGGGCACAGATGCTGGAGCAGCAAAAAATGGATGTGTCTGAGCAAAAGGAGATTAAGAGTCGATGACCAATCTAATGTACGTATAGCAGTAAGAAGCCGGCATCCGTCACAGACTATTGATGGCAATAAGTATTTTAAGCCATGCTGTGCATGTGTTAATTTTTTTTTTATACCTCAGTAAATGCTAAGCTGAATGCTGTAATCCTGTATTTTTTTGGTTTCCCAAATCTGATTTCGGTCTTGTTTTTGTTGTCTCATGCTTGGCGTTCTCTGCTCGCTCTCTGTCTCTGTCTGTGGGTGTGTCTGTCTCCGTCTCGCCCTTTCTCTGAGATTACAAACTTAACTGTTTCCTAATTGTCTACTTTCCTCGGTCCTTTACCTGAGAAATTAATTACCATCATGATGACCGGCCATGAGCACGTATGAACTGGGCTTAGGGCATGTACCCCGGGGTTTCGCCTTCCTTTCTTTACTTGGGGCTGCGCGGTGTTTTCTTTTGGACCTTCCCTGTGAGCGGATGCCCTTCACGTTTGCTGCCGCCATAGGGTTGCCAAACAGCTACCTGAGCCGGGGCTGCGGCGTAGTGCTGCATTCTGGGACCCGCCTGCCCGGCTGCGCCGAGAGTTTCTACGGCACCAGGCAGCTTTGAGAATTGGCTGGCAAATTGCGTATCACCTGTGTATAGTGTGTCGTGTCCATCCGTCCCCACCCCCCACCCCCCCCAGTAAATAATTTTTATACTGCGAATCACAGTGATGTGGTATTGTCTGGAAAAATAATTCCCAAATACTGTTGGCGTAAAAAGGGAAAAGCCGAAAGATTGTCAACACCGTAAGTCACTAAAGTCCCTTGCCTTAAGAACAAAGGAAAAAGGTAAAAATGCACACAATAATTATGCTCTGTGGATTTTCATAGCCTGTCAGACAACTTGTTCCTGTGTTTCAGTTAACAGCCTTTGTGCTTTGTTTTGTGTTGTGCATTTTATGTACACGTCTTGAGTTTCTCTGTGTGTGTGTGTGTATTGGATGTACGTGTACGTGTGCAGACTGCTCTACCGACACGGAGCAAATACCGTGCAGCTAAATACACCAGCGTAGCTCAAACGTGCATCTGCAGTAGTCGGTGTGGTGGTGTGGGTGTATTGCCATTGTTCTCTTGCAGTGCTTCCTCTGACACAAGCAGCTTCTATTTTTTATTTCATCTTTTTAATTAAGAAGTCTAAAATAATAAAAAGAAAACAAAATACTTAGTCCAGTTAAGTACCGATTGAAGTCCAGAAACTCACGATTTCAGCACAGTGAACGGTGATTCAGACCCTGGCAGTGTTTTGGCTATGAGACAATTCCTACTTATAAAGAGCACAATAAGGAGGGAGGAAAAAAAAAGATAGCATAATTTTGAGGAAGATCAATATTAATCTTTTTAATGTTCATTATTTTCTGGAGAAATGAATCCTTGCAGCTTTTGAGAGCTAGTCTGCCCTTCCCATTGGTATTTATTCGAGCAAAGGAAAAAATGAAGAAGGCGTAGAATAAACTCCTAAGACTGTTCAAGAATTACTGGCATTATTTCTCTCTACATCACGTGTGAGGCTGGGTTGCCTGCTATTCCTGAGGCAGAGGATCGAGGATGAAAGTCTGTGTGTCAGAGGCTGTTTTCACAACTGCATTTGGAGATCTGTCTTATTGATTAGGAAAAAAAGGGGGTGGGAATAGGAGTGTGAGGTGAGGGGAGGACCGACTGACTACTGGCTTATTGCAGCTCAAGACATTTTCTTCCGGAAAGATGTCAAACAACTGAGACACAGCAACAGAGGAAGTAGAAAGGTGGAAAAATAAGAAGAGGGACCCTCTGGAAGAAATGAAGGCATTCCTTATGAGAGCCTTGAGGCTTTTTTTCCTTCTAACATCTGACCCACAAGGGCTAGAGTGACAGCGTCATGCAAATGCTGCAGTCCAGCAGGTCTGAGAGAGGGTGGATGCTAGAGAGTGAGTTAATGTTAATGATGAGTGCAGTGAAAATACCAGCCGATACCACCCCCTCCACACACAACTGCTCTGAGTCAGCATCCGCTGCTTTGCCTTGCCTTTTTGTGCGTGTGTGTGTGCGCGCGCGCATGTGTATGTGTGTGTGTGTGTGCGCGCGTGTGTGTGCTAGTGACTGTGTGTGTGTGCATGGAAGGTAAAGCCAGTCAGTCAGTGAGAAGCAAAGGTACGTTTGAGAGCAACTAAAATCTGACTGATTTCCGTCTTCAGAGCATCAGATGTATTCCCTAAAGAGGATGGGTCTATGCGATGGGGGTGGTATAATTATGTTAATGTCATATTTATAGAGGGGAGAGATTTTTCATTCTAATTATTGATTTGAAAGCTGTGGTCAAAATTGTTTGTTAAATCATGATCAGCTTTAAAAAAAGGAATTGAATGAAATCTAGGGACTGCTATACATATATATATCTCATATATATATTTTGTTTCGTTTAACTATTTTGTGTCTGAGGCATAACTGATTGAATGGTGCACAGTGACAAAGAAACGGCTCTTATATAATGTTGCATTATATCATCAGCTGAAATAATATTTTAAATAATCCAAAATGTTCTGAAATCTGAAGTATCATTCTGGAGGGGAGGGTGAAGGGCAGGGGTGGGGGTGGGGGGCACAGGCAAATCTTTTCTTCAGCGAAGCGCTCTGCACAGCTTTCTTGTAAATGGATGATTCACCTGTTTGACCAGCAGAGATTCTAATTCTTACCCCCCTCTTCTCTTTTTTTTCCTTTTTAAAGCTGAACGGCTTCCCGAAGAGCACTGAGTTTTCTATGCCAGATTCTGCTCCAGTGGCTAGGACCTTTATGGCTGCTGTTTCTTTTGCTCTGGGCTCTGATGGAGGGGAAAAAAAAAAAAAAGCCACGATGGATCCCATTCCTAAAGTAGTAATTTTCTTTTTCATTCTGCAAACAAGGCTAAGGATCGGAGGAGAATGAATGCGAAAGTAATTCGGGATTGTGGTCATGCCATTGAAAGTGTTCGGCTTCAGAATGAAATTCTTTGGGAAATCCGAGCATTTCTGCTTACTGTATCGACAGTATTTGAAAGTTATCTGTGCTTTCAGTGATCTGGTTCAAGTGACAACAATCTCTGCATGTCAATGTTTACCGCAGCTTGTGGAGCGAAAGCTAGTTTTGTCACTGGAAAGGAAGAAGCTTTTGCTAGCAGTCTGTAGAAGGATTAAATGTTGAACGTGGGGATCAGGCAAAAAGTGAATACACGCCCAAAGGTTATCCTTGCATCGTGAACAGGTTTAAAGTACTCTGTAACCCAGGGCCCACCTGAACTGTAGGACTAAAAGTATAATGGGGAAATATTTCAATTAGAAACCCCTTAACAAGCATTTAATCCTTCTTTCAGGCATTAAGGGAAATCGAATAAAATTGCTACTGTACAAATCTGCTGGAAGCAGATTTTAACCCATTTTTAGACGCTTCCCTCTGATGCATTAGAACATGGCTACTTGTGAGAAGAGGCAGTGAAGATTTTTGTCATGTGTTCTTTTCTTTTCAAAAGTTAAGGACTCTAAGAAAAGTCTGTTCAGTCAGCTGATACATTGTTTGAATGTATGTATGTGTCTTGCCTGCTTATTTGATCTTTTCTGCCCCCTACTTGAAACTGTGGTTTGTTTATTTGGGGGGAAAGAGGGGTTGTTAATTTTGGGGGAAATGTGGTTTTTTGGGGTTATTTTGGTTTTGTGGGGTTTTTTTTAACAATAGCAATGAAAGTTTTACTGACAGCGATTATGACTACTAAGCAGTTCAGTTTATTGGAAGACGAATTCTACTGGATCATGTCGGACTTTTCCTAGTCCCTGAGACCCTAACTTGTGAGGTTTTTTAGCAACAATCACAAGTCAGGCTCTTGGGACCTAGGCGGAGGGGAACCAGCAGCTTTGGACTGTGATTGTTTCTCTGCAGAATTTAGAGAGTTAAAGGAGCTTTCCTTGTCTGGAAGGGAAAAACGGAAAATATACCTATTTCAAATGTTAAGCAGCAGATCTGTTCCTAAAAGGAAAAAAACCTGTTATCCACTGTGCAACATTAGGATGTTACATATTTGTATGTTTAGAAAACTGGACTAGATGCCAAGTAACAATTAGAATTAAAATTTAAACTGAATTACTATTTGTACCTCCAAAAAAAAAAATTCAACTCAAAACAGATACTAAAATATAGGAAAGGTTTTCAACCGTATTATTATTACTATTGTTATTATTATTATAGACATTTCTGATAGATAATTACTACAAATTATATTTTCATCTGTATTGTTACAGCATTAATTAATTTTTAAAACATAAAGCAAAAACACTGATGTTTGAGGCCTAGAAAGCATTCATTCTATTGTTGTTTGAATAAAGATTTCAGTCTGCAGGAAAAGTGTTGCTTGGCTTTTCCTTTAACATGGGACAAAGATTATTTTTGTAGTTACTTTCCATTATTTTTCTTCATCTAAGTGAGAACACGATATGGCATTTTAAGTATTCTCTCATTTAATTTACATTTTAATCTGATAGAGAATATTGGTGTAAAAATCTTACTGCAGCTTTAAAATCACTTTGCACACAGAATCGCATTTCTTATACCTGTTCAGTTTAAACTGAGCCGGCAATACTCTAAGCACCGGACTCAACTTCTAGCTTCACCATCACTTTTTGCAGTTTTTCCACCTCTAACAACAATCAGAGTGAGGTTTAACTTGTCCCTCGTGTTAAACTCTTCACTGACTTTGCATAAGAAGACTCACAGCACGCAAGTTATTCTGCACTGTTCATTAGTCTTGAACTTCTGATCTATAACACATAATTTGATTTGTATTTCTTGATATTTTATGGGTGGGTTAGTTCTGAGTCATTTTTCTCTGTCTCCTGTGTCTAACCCAAGATGCTGCAGGACCTTGTTGATACATCAGACTTCACTGAGACAAAGGCTTCACATAGATCAGGCATCTAAACTATTTGTTCATTTCAGAAGTGGTATTTTGGCTGCAGTATATTTTTTCCACTTGTGTGGGAGGAATTGTGCTTTATTGTAAACATCAACACTATTGTTAAAATAAATTGTTCTTATCTGTTAGCATAATACTTTTTCTTGTTGTCTTATTTTCTTAAGAGGCAGAAACTATGCACTGTACATAGTTTTTAAGTTGCTCAAGATATAATTATTCTTTAAATAGTCATAAAAATATTGCCTTAGCAATTATAATGATGATACATTTCCTGTAAATATGCAATTCTTTTCTTCGCAAATTGTCAATCCCACATGCTAAGAACACTCAAAAGAGCTACTTGCAAACATTCAGGCACAGGGGTAATTTTTTAACAGAGATGTGTTGTCCAACAGTGAGTTCTATTTGGGCAATATTAGAAAAGTAGATCTGAATCTGTATAGAAAAGAGGAAAGTACCCAGCTAGGTGCTACTGCCATGAAGCACTTCGGTAGCAACTGATGTGTATTATGTACAATAGTTTTCAGTACTGAAAACAATCTGTTTAAGATACTGATCAGGTGAACAGATATTCTGTTCATTCAAGCTATATAATGTGATAAAACTGTATTGTGTGCAGGTATATACATATCAATGTACAAGTTAAGTTATGCATAGAATACTATAATATCAAAAGAAAAATCCTCGTAGATTTAATCAGTTATACAATGCACATGTCTGTACACATTAAAGATTTTCATAGCATTTATTTTTGAATCAACAAAATTTATTTGAATGTGGATGGTTCACATTCAGCATACTGAATTCATTTTGCATTTAATACTGTACGTACGATGAAGGTGAAACTGTAGTGTGAAACGTCTCAGTCTGAAGATTTCAAGTATGCTCTGCTCTGCAGTGAGAGTGAGAAGATGAATCATTAGAAAACCCTACCTGGCTTATTTGGTGCTACAGCAGAAGCCATAAATATGCAGTACTGCCTCTGCATTACTGCTTGAATTGGGATAACTCCGGTGGCTCTTCTCTTGCCCGTCGTACTCGCTGCTGCCCCTTGCCTGAGAGATGGCAAAGTTGGTACACTGCCTTCGTTTTTGCCTCCTCCCTCTTCTTCCCCAGTTTCAACACAGCAAAACCAACCTGCGGTACACATTGAACTCCTAGTGGTGGGGCAGAGGTGCATGGAGGGGAGGGAGAATCCCGGTCTTCACCTGGGCAGAATTCCCATCAAGACCAAGGAGATCTTTCCCTGTCCTGGGACTACACGACAATGCCTACAGACACCATGCAGAAAGCAGTCTTGTTTCCACACTGACAGTATAATAAAAGCTGTCTCTATTAGCACAAATAAATAGAAAGCATCATCTTCGGTGTGCTATGATTAGATATATGTACAGAATTTCAATATATTCTCATTTCTATATGACTTTATATTGTTTCAGTCTGAAATGTTTTTAAATTCTATTTAAGATGTGATTTTGGAGTAATCAGCTTGCGCTACAACAAAAACAAAAAAACAAAACACAAGCTCTTGCAAAGGGGGAGGAAGAGAGAGAGAGAGTGAAAATGATGTGTGGTGCATACAAAAAAGGAATGATATTAACAATTCGATGAATTCCTAGTTGGTAGACCAGACTGAGCCAGACGCATATATTAACGGCTGTCTGCTGCTGATGTGAGCCTGCTCAATGCGGTGGAAATGAAGGATCACCTAGTCTCTGACACTAGCTTATTTGTATGTTTTAATTTTAAAAAGGAAAATCACTGTTTTACATAAACATCTTAACCCCTGCATGATTTTCTTTCTTTTTTCCTCCCTCATATTGTTTGCTAATTTACTGTCAACTTAAAGTGCTGTTTAGCTACAGCCCAACAAAACATCAGTCAAAAAGAAGGGGGAAGTATTAGCTTCCCTTTTGTCTGCCATGTACAATTGGGTTATTATTATGATAATTGTCTACTTTAATTTTTAGCCTTCATGGGAGATGCAACAATTTTCCAGAGCTTCATTTTGGAAGCATTTTAAGTTTCAGCAAGATACCCATTCATTTTCAACCTCAACCCCCCAAAATGCTTGTAGCTCAAGCTGGGGTGATTTGATCAATTCTTTTCATGAACCTGAAAGTCTTTAGTGCCTTAATACAATATTAGATATATGGGACAGGGTTTCTTTTCAAATCAGATAAACGTAAGGATCCATTAATACAGTGTGGAAGACTGTTACATGAGTCAGGGGAATTCCAATCCCAGTTAATTACTGTTGGAATTAGAGGAAAAACTATTTTACTCGAAGTTGTATAACAAGAATCTACAATTATCATATTTCAGGGTATTGCTCTATTCATTTGATGAAAAATGTCAATGAATTTTAACAGAAGATGTTATGCATTTCCATGGGTAATGAAAATCGGCACATTCACGATTAGCTAACACAACATTTTTGGTGTGTTAATATGCAGTGCAGCAAAAATTTCTGTAGGCAGTAAATGTAGCCATCATTTTGATTTGCCCAGATGATGATTATGCTCTATTCCTGACTGGGTACTTAATTTCACACTAAAAAGCAGTCGCCTCCTCTTAGGAACCGGCTGCAGCCTACAAAAAAAAAAAAGAAAGACCGAAAGATTGACTGCTGCCTGAGGTCTGTAGCTCGCTAGGTAGTCAGATATAGATAGATGCAACAGAAAAAAAATATCTGGGGTCCTATAAAAATGCCAGCTGAAACTCTAAGGCTCAATTAAATGTAGATTTATTTTGTTATGTTCATTTAAAGTGTTTTTTGTCCAAACAATGTATATGAAACATTCATCACCTTGTTAAATTTTCTCATTGTTTGATGATTACAATAGGCATCTTCAGAGTTTTTTGGATGCTGCATCGTTCCATTCCTTGGCGACACTAGAGTTATTCTTACCTGGTGAGTTATATTCTGACCAGAATCTAGCTATACTAATTTGTGTGCAAACTCATGTTTTACTTGCAGTGCCTGAGTAGCAACAAGTGGATGGACTACGAAAGCCTTAGAAAGTAAGTGAACATAAGATTATTAAAATCAACACTGATAAAATTATTTCATCTTTATAAACACATATAATTTATTGAGTAGGATTTAAAATTAATCACAGAATCATCCAGTTGATTATAGACTAAAGTTTATCTGGTGTGCTTTCGGGGTTGCAATTTTTACTCCTTTTTCTGCTTATTTAGGAGTTAAGGATTAGTCGTAATTGTACAATAAACTTGATACGGTAAAGATAGTTTGAACATGAGTATCCTATAGGGAAAAAGGCAGATAATCTTCTGTACTTTTCTTATACTTGTTAGCTGTTACAATGGGGTGGTGATTCTCTACAAGGAGTATATTCATTTATTTAAATGGCTAAGCAAATCAACAAGGTTGTGCTGAGGGGTATAGGGGTGGTAATTTTGGTTTTGGTTTTGGGTAGTTTTCTTCCACCACCATCACCCCCCCAACTTCTTTTCCTGGATGTGTGCGTGTCATGCATGGGAAGGTATGAAGGAAAAACAGCTATTCAGCAGAGACATGTCCCACCCCTTTAATTAAGCTTTTCCTGGACTATGTGAAAACACTGGGAATGTGTAAATCCCACTTGTGCTTTTTTTTTTCAATTTTAAGAGATTCCTAAGTATTATATTAAGATACCTCAGTGATGAAATACATATGAAAATAGTTGCACTAGTAAGTCACTGGATACTGAAAGGGTTGGATGGCATCGGCACAGAGCCAACTGGGAGATTTTTATTTGTATTTAATTCCTTTCACCTAGCAGGCTCCTTAAGCATTAGGCAGAACCCAGTATGTGGCTAAGTTATTGCTCTAGTGTTCATCACACAAAAAGCACAGTCTTAGCATTTGCAAATTTTCTTCAGGGAGGTTTCTAATCTAGACAGCATTTGCGTTTGGGGATTACACCACAGTCTGTTCCCCACCACCTCCCCCTCTAACATGTAGCCCTTTCAACTTCTTCAAAGAACTGGGGAAAAGTAGGTTCTTTTATTAATAGCAGAAAACAAACCGACTGCTGGACTTCCGTGGCAGAGCTCACATAATGCTGCAGGGTGGGAACTGTAACAAAGAATGCTTGAATGCACTAAACGTATAGCGAAACCCCATTTACATTCACTGATGGAGCTCAAAGTACAATAAGTGAGAAGTTTAAAGTAGAAATAAGCAGGGCCATGAAAAGATTTCAGTGAAGGTAGATACTTCTTGAAAAGTTTAGCACACGGTATAATTTCAAACTCAAGTCTCTCCTAGCAGAATGCATTTCTTCATAGTACATCCCTTTACTCAGAGCATCTCCATCAGATGGAGGTAAATCAGATGAAGGGAGTTTCTTCAACGCATAGAAGAGTAGATTCTGTTTATCCGATTCATACACTGATTTTCATACAAGTGAGACGGTTAGCAGCAGAGAAGTCGTCACGGTTCACTGTCTGTTTCTCTGCACTCTCTCTCCCCTGAAAACTCCCTTTGATGTGAAAGAAACAACTCTGTGTTTAGAAAGAAGTTTGATTGTGGGATCCTCCCTTGATTTCTAGTTCTCTCTTCTAAACTTTATGTGTACCTGTTGGTATAGGTACGCCAGAGAACTGGACGAGTTAGTTGTTTTTTTCTGCTAAGGGTTATTCTGTGAAATAGAATCACAGTATTACTAGTACGTAGCCGACACCTCTCACCTTCTCTTCTCTTCATCATGGTAATCACCTCTCTGCTTCAGCCCCTTCCACAGCTTCACTGTAAGGCTCTACAAGATGCCAGCTTCGTTCTCCTAAGAGTATGAATTAGCCTCGCTCCCGCTTGCTGCATTTGTCTCCATGGTGGTTCTTCATCCGGAGCACAAAGGACATATAAATTGGCCCTACCTGTAACATTTTGCAGAATCTGCATCCCCTCCCTCAGCTCTGTTCAGAAACCACCAGTTGTCAGAGGTTATACATTAGGTTGCTAGTTGCAGTTTTCCAGCTAAAGCTCTTCTTCTTGTTCATTTGCTTCTGAAGAATGTTGTGATAGCCCTGATTGCCGCACAGTTGGAACAGAGCATCATTTGTGGAACATCAGATTTAATAACTGTGATTTGGGGAGGGGAGGGATGTGGAATAATTTTCTACTGCTCTTTTTGGCAGAGGTAGTTTCTGCTAGTGATGTGCATGAAATACTCGCTACCAGCATTTAGTCAGATTCACACATCCAGAAGTTCTGACAGTTGGTCCTTATCCTGGAGGACCCTAGTTCTGCTTCGGGTGTACAGCAGGCAGGCAGGCAGGCAGTTCTGCTCTGTAGACCCTCGCAACATGCTGGTGATGCCTACCCTCATGCAGGCAGCCAGTGCCAGCCTAGTCCGGGCTGTGCACAGCACCTTGCCCGCCATATCTGCACAGGGGCCCAGCGATGCAGGCATCAGGTTTTAGCAAGCCTGGTGTGTGCAAAGGCTGGTGCAGCCATTTTGTGGTGGGGTTTACAGCTCTTCGTTGCAAGCGGAGGGTTCGTCTCTCTGTTGGGAAGATTTCTCACAAGGCTGAGGATACGCAGTGCTTATAGCTCCTGCTCTTGTATATATATACACACACTGGAGTATTCAGGGAGTTAGAATTACCATTAGATTTTAAATAAACCTAGGAGACTGTGCTTTTCTGGTGTTTATTATGTCAGCATATTATTTTGGATATTAATTCTCAAACTTATGCCTCTTTCTGAAATAGAAGAGTACGGTCAAAATGCTGATGTTTTAGGACTCATTGGGGCACCCAGTCCTAAAACAATAGCTGGATGTTTGAAAGTGAGACAGGTTACCAGTGCAATGTTGGAAACCTCTCCCAACTGACTCAGAGGGTTAGGTTTCTTGTGGGTGTTGCCAGTATCTGAGTGTTGAGCTTTGGTAGGGTTTTACGAGTTAATAAATTCCAAAGGCTGCAGTTTGGCTTTCTGAAATTTGGTAATCATTCCCTAAACGCTAATGGGAAATCAAAATTACTACATGTAATAACTAACACTTTTTTAAACCCTTCAAATATTTCCAAACTGCTGCCTACGTGCTCTTCTTCCCTGCGTCGATGGCTAAATATTTAAGGTTACTTTCTGGCACCCAGCATGAATGCAGACAGTTCCCTTGAGCTCCCTTTCAGTGTGCCAACCTTTGCTTTCCTTCCCTGACACTTATCCTGTGTGGTCCAGGCAGACCATGGGCTCTTTCAGATGGGGACCATCACTTGCTGACTGGGAGCATGGTAACTAGCGTGGTGGGACCTTGACTTTTGTTAGAGCTCTGCGGCTTCAGCATAATGCAAATAATGCCAAAGCATTCACTGGTCAGTAGGAGGTCATGATTTACTGTGGTGGTATGAGGCGACATTTTATACATTTCTTTTACAGCTCTCCTTCTGCTGTTTCTTATTCAGGTGTTCACAGTAACTTACTGCTGTGGCTGGGAAGAGAGAGGAGCACACCTGAACAAGCTATGAGATCTCACATCGCAATGCTCATCTAGTCTCCATCGAGACTCTTCAACTTTGTTTTGGAATCCACATTTCCTTTTTTTCATCTTGGTATTTTTAATGGTCCTAATGATCTTCTGCAATAGCTAGTAAGAAAGATACACGTTAAAGGGTAGCTCAAAGAGATGCTGGGGCCAGCATTTTTCCGTAAAGCAGTCTTATGTGTGTCTCAACCCTGTATGATTTTACTACAGCCAAAAAATCCTTCAGTTGAAATCCATCTCAGATTATGAAGTGACAGCAGAACTTAATGCCTGTCTTCTTAGAGGACTTGCAGACTCTCCGGTCCTGTGGTAAAACCTATGTCTGAATGCCATCCTATACCCTCTCTGCTTCTAGGTACCATCTGCAGTTCGCGGAACCAGGAAACATGGTACCACACAAGGCTTGCACCTTACATGCACTAGCCAAGGAAGACAGCCAGACATCTCCTTCTTTCCTTCCCTCCTCTTCCCTCCTGCTTCTCTCCTTCCTTGCTCTCCTCCCTTGTGTGTCCCACACATAGCAGAAATACCACATGTCTGCTGCCAAGCCAAACTTGATCATCTAGTCTGACTTCCTCCATAAAATATGCCAAAGCATTCACCAAGCAACTCCCACATCAACACCAACAGTTTCTGTTTGGTTAGCATGTATATTTAGGATTTGGGATGGCAGAGAATCCATAATAACCCCAGGAACGTTGTCCCAGTAGTCTATTACATCACTATTAAGAACATAGGCTTTATTTCTAACTGGAATTTGTTTAGTGACAGCTTCCAGCTACTGAAACTTTTCCTGACAATTTAATTAATGGTCATTTGCTTTCACCTTTTAGCATTTTCATTGAACAACTAATGAGATATTGTCTTCACTGTCTTACTGTAAGTTATGTTTTTGGGAAAATCGGATCGTGTTGTTTGCTCTTGTCTGAACCCTTCCCATTTTGCTAATACCCTCTGCAAATACTAATATCAGAACTAGCGATTCAATGTCAGGAATGGTACTATTAGTTGTGCTAGTGATTCCGCTTTTGTTTTGTTTGACTTACTCATACATCTTTTTTATTCTCTCCTTTGCTCCACTGTACTGAGACCATAAATATACCTGAAGCAATAAACAGCGAATCAAATTTGAAAAAGCCTTGTCTGAGCTACTTGAAGGTGCCTAATTCCAGCTAAAGTTAGTAGGTGTTTAGCACCTAAACTGTTAAGTTTTTCTGTTGCCTTTATTCAAGCAAAACTTTATGTCAATGTGAGAAATAACAGAATCAGCTCATCAGTGTTTAATTAAATTTTAGCCAGGTAATCTTTAACCTCCATTAATCTATTTATTGAATAAATTGTGTCTAATTTTAGAAGGAAATGACAGCAGCTGTATTATTCTTACTATTTGAAAACTTACTTGGTTTCAGCATTTTCTGTGCTTCTAGTATACTCGAGTTACAGAAATAGATCCTACGGATGGATTAAAACATACCCATGTGTTGAAACCAGGCAATCAGTCTCACATTTCACAGGTATTCATCCAAACATCTAGGATATAGCTAGCTAAAGGATTATTTTTAATGTATTTCTCCATAGTTCTGTAACCTACTCCCTTCACAAGGCTGATTCGTCTGATCTCAGTAAATCTTCAAGCCTATGTGTTTTATCATTTTTCTGTCAAGGGTCTGGGGAGGAGGGGTGTGGAAAGACTGATCTTAGATAAGCAATGCAAGTTGGTTAAGAAAGGAGATAGCTGTCATCTGTAGCCTTTCCAGACACAGCAGTACAGTTTCAGACAGTCACCTGAGTATTATCGCTTTGTCTCAACTATAAATCACAGTCTGGTAATGGCCAAGGCTGACACCTTGACATTTTCAAGAAGAGTAAAAGACCTGATTTGAATGGAAATCAATTTAATTTCAAAAATCTTGGGATACTACTCCAAACCTAGTCTTGGATTTTGTTTTTGTATCTTGTTCAGAATTTCCATGATCTGGATAAAGGTTTAGTTGTGTTAGACAATAGCATTCATTTCCTACGTACAGTCTAAAATTACTGAAATATGCGTGTGTTTTAGCAGTGCGTCACGGGACCTGGTTTCACGTAGGTGTGGGAAAGAAACTCCCTTTTCTGACAGCCTGCTGAAGGTGATGGGCACAGCTCCTTTGGCTGACGGTGCAACTTTAACTACCTTACCTTTTTACCACCTCCACAGGCAACAACTAGCCTGCGCTGGAAGGAAGGAAAGGCACGGCTCAGAGTGTGTGATCTCACAGCCCTGCACCCCTGGACGTGAGTGCCTATGGGGTGCTCCGATGAGGTGGCAGTGCTGGTACACCAGGACTTCTCATTGCACAAAGAATTTTCATGCTTGTAACTGCCTCTCTGCACCCAAAATGTCCCAGAATGTCTAAAAAGCTCCCCTGCACTTTTTTATTATTTGAATACAGAAAAAGAAACCCCATACAAATGGAATTAAAGTTGCTTTTTCTGTTTTTTTCTTTTTTTCTTTTTCTTGATCTCTAAAACCTACTGTTAAGGCAAGATATTCCCCATTCAAGGAGGGAGGGGAATGAGCTTAGTGGTTGTAGCACCTACAGTACTGTTCCACTAACAAGGGTAAGTAAACTTGTGTTGCTCCAACTGTCTGATATGTAGCACAACAGCTCTTTTTGAGGAAGGTTGTCTGTGGGAGCAGCTCCCTCCTGTCACAGATCAGGTAGTACACGTAGCCACTGCCCCAGCTGAAGGCTTTGAGGTGGCATCAGACCTTCAGTCACTGAAGGTTCAAAAATGACCCCGAAATATTCTTTCCAATTTTTGCATGAGGAGCTACGACACTCTGCAAAATTTCAGTTTTCTTGCGCGGCAAACAAAACGATCTGGAGGACACTTTGGTTAAAAAAAGGGACAGAAGGTGGCATAATGTAATGCGTATATGAGAATCTAAGCCAAATGAGTAACCTGTGCCTAAATTTGTCAACAGATACATTCCTGTGTGAAGCTGAAAAAGGCAAAGTGTCCTTTGTGTGCAGAGGAATAAAAATGTCTGATGGGCATTCCACGTTTGAGCCTCTTAAACAGGGCAGTGTGAAACATGTAGTGGTGTCTATAGCAACAGGTGTGAAATCAAAGGTAAGGATTTTTCTGTCTTCCGTCTCTCTTCCCTGCTGCACAACACTCCCAAAAAACCCCTAAGAACCTCATTAAAACCATACAGGTATAACACAGCACTACTGCATCAAATGACTTTCAAAGGCCATTGCTGTGTGCCGTCTAGACAGTGTCTGTTGGCTTTATCACAGCACATCTTAAGAAGCATGGACAGGGTGCTGGTGTGGAAAGAAACAAGAACAATCTAGGAAATTTTAGCATCTAGCCCAGAATCTTGTCTCTCTGACAATAGCTGCTAGCACATGCCCAGGGAAAAGGATAAGATCAGGACAAGTATAGCAGTACTTCTCTGTTGTGTTTTCCTGTCTCCCACAAAGGGTAACGCAGTGACTAACAGGTAGTACGAACCTGGTTAAGCACCCTTGGTAGAATTTTTTCCTTTCTTCTGTGCACTTATTTAACTACTTCTGCTATAATTGTATGAAGCCTTCTGGTATCATAACAATGGTATCTTTTCTTGATTACAAATAACTCCGCATTGTGCAGACCCATTAGCAACTGAGGAGGACTGAGAAAATGCTGGAGCCCTGTGTACGTGGTTTGCATGGACTTCCAAGGCGCAACATCTCTATGCAGCCTGCATCACTATGTTCGCTTAATTTGTTTTCTCTAAGTGTGTTCTTGACAGGTAGCATTTTTAATGTACAGCTATAGGAAGGTTTTTACCTGAGGCCAACATTTTTTTCTGATACATACAGCTTATTGGCAAACTTTTCCAGCCACACACTGCTCTGTACAATGGAGAGATTTTAAGATGGATTTGATCATAACTGTGACATTTGGCACCGTGATGTTCTTATGGCTGTTTTTATCAGTGCAAATCATGCCCTGGAAGACAGAAACATCTTGCAGCCTTGTAGATTCCATAAAGGAATGCTTTGACCTTGTTAAAGTCAAGGGAAGCTTTTGTCATTGGCTTCAGCTGCTGAGATGTCATCATCAAATTTAAACGTCTTGAAGAGTGGTCACCATCCTTACAAAACGCTTATTTAAACTGTTTCCACTCCTGAAAAGCTCCATACTGTGAGCTTGATCCTTTTGTAGTTAACATATCCCCAGATGACATGGGGGACAGTGCAATGCATACTAGAAGGCATTTCTCACCATTGCAGGCGTTGTCAGAGCATCATACCTACTGAGTCACAGGTTTCAAGAATAAGGTGAAAAGTTTACATTGAAGACTGAATCAAAGTAGAATATTAGGTCTGAAAAAGGATTTTAAATCATCTATGTTAACAGACTGAAGGGTCCTGCTTAGTAAGCAAAGAAATATAGTGTTTAGGTAGTTTGCTCCTGATTTAAATACCGCAACAAAAATAGAAACAAATCAAATGGACTTACTGTGTAAGTCCATGCTTAACATGATGCAAAACTATCCTGGCACGTTTTTAATGGAACAGGAGTATAAATACTAACTGTTTAGTTCAAACAGAGATTTTAACTTGTAATATAGCAGCTTTATTGGATGTCTTGTGTAAACTGCAGGTGAGTTTTTAAAATAACTATAGCATCACAATCTGTAAATTGTATGATTTTACTAAAGACTCTATCTGAAGTAATTCACAGTCCCCATTTTTAAGACAGTCATTGAGTTCTTATTTCATTACCAAATTTTAACATTTAATAGTCTGTGCTGATTTTAGGAGGATTGGATCAAGTAAAACTTCTCTGCTGTATAATGCCAGTTTATTAGGACATGCTACAGCGGAGTTGATGAGTTATCAAAATGGATTCTTGTGGTTAATTGGTATTTCTTTCAGACCTGACTGCATAATAAGAACCTTTGAATTTAATGTTAGTTGTTCAGCACAGTGGTGACCAATCTATGTAAGAGAATCCAGTTCACCCAGTACGACTAGGACAAAGTAGGTGACAACTCCATTGGTATCCCCTTTGCCTAGTCATTTAAACTGTGTAAAATAAGGGTGGCAGCACTTTTCCTTTATTTGGTACGGGGATATATAACTACACAATACAGTGGAAAAGCAATCTGTCTGCTTTGTAATCAGCTAGGAAAACAAACAAGTTTCTGGTCGAGGAAGCCATTGTGCCCAGTGCACATTTCTAAGCTGGCTATGCTGGGGGCCGGGTAGTACAGCACCAAGCCCAGGCTACTGAACCCTCTGGAGAGGCACGGGGCATCAGTCTGCTCGGCCCTGCAAGCATCTGTGGAGTGAAGGGCTCGACCGTCTCTGCCTCTCTCTGCAGGAGACCACTTCTGGGGTTCACCTGTAGTTTTTGTGCAGTCCAGTGTTAGAACCAGTAAAACTTACTTGTCCTAGTGGTAGCGACTGCTAAATTTTGTACTTGGGACTTCAGAGGAGCCCTAAGTCATTAGAATTGTTTAGAAAATGTAGAGAAGCTATGGATGTCTCATGCCATTTGCATTAGGGCATCCTGCTGGTGCCACTCCAGAAGACTGCAAGTCCGTAGGGACTGTGCGACGTATCTGCTGGCCTCGTATAGATGTCTCAGATACTCCAAGGCATTGCAAAGGGCAACAGACACCTACATGTAGGAAACTGAGTCCTGTGTTACCTGTCCTACTCCATCAGACTCTCACAAACTTCACAAACTACGTATTTTGTTCAGAAAGGTTTCTTCCTTAAAATATTTCAGTATCACTATTACAACCAGTTTCATTTTTGGAGTTTGTATTTTCAGGGGGAAGTTGGATAAAAGCACAGAGTAGTGAAATATGTCAGTGGATACTTGCGTGTAGCTCAGGTTTATGTAAGCTGGAGTTTCACATGCAGACACAAGCCAGCATTGGACAACTGTTACTGCTATAATGGTTAGATCATGATTGCTCTTTTTTTGCTTCCTTCTTTATTTTTTTAACGTGGATGTTAGAAGATAGACAAAATGGCACTCTTATTTTTCACTAGTTGGTCTTTTCCTACTGTTTTCTACCAGTGTTAGAAGATCAACTGAGGCACACATTTGTGTTTCAGCTGTGTAAACACGCACTGTGTTAGTACTCGAGTTTACCCTTTTCATAGTTGCAACAATCAGTTTAAAGTGTACAGTCTAGGAATTTGTTAGCGATAAACGTGCTGCTAACATCACAGGTGAGGATGGGTGCTTCCCTTCCTGAAAATGCTCTGGTAGTAACGGTGGCCCTACCACAAGCAGAGCAAACAGAGGCAGCTCCGTTGCACAGCGGTTCCGCAAACCCACCCTGGGACTCTCCTTTGCCTCAGCCCCTGTGTGAATCTGTCTTTCCTCAGCAGAACCGTGTGACTGAGAGAGAAAGGGCAGTCCACCATTTTGGGAAATATTCTCTCAGAGTGCCTGCAGGCTCAGATGGGAAACAAATACATTTGAATAGCAAAGTCAAGATTTTGTTCCTTATACCATGTGTGAAGAGCAGGCTATTTTTTGTTTTGCTTTTTTAAACAGAAGCAGAATTTCTGTTCCCTGTGCTGAGGTGAATGTGCCTTTTCCTAATAGTTTTTCTTTACTTTTGTGTTATTTGAGCACCTCAATTTCCCATGAGAATGTTCTATGTAGTAATGATTCAGGGGCATTGTTAGAAAATGTGTCTCGAAAATGAGTTATCAGTTTACTGAGTTAGATCCTTGAAAGCTGAAAACCAGCGCATTAAAGCCAATTTCTAGCAGTTGCAGAAGACATTTTCCTAAAAATCCTTTACACAATTTGACGAAACTGAGCACGTTCTCAGGCGGGTTGAAAAACAAGTTGCTAACATCCAGAGCCCAATAAAAGAATAGCACAAGGTCATTTATATTTTCTGTGAGGCCAAATTCATGACCAGCATAATCAGGTTCAGGCCCGCAGACTTTAGCAGACCTCACTTATGCCAAGTGTCAGGCTGGCTCATTGAAAATTGTACCGTGGTCCCCCTTTGATCTACGTTACTGCTGACAAAACCTGTGCATGTGTAGAAAGGTCATGCTCGTATTCTCTATAGATACCAGACACCTCTACCACCTCAGTGAAACTACTCACTAGACTAGGTACTAATGGTATGTATTTACGAGATCAGGATGCTAGTCTCAAAACATATGGAGATATGGAGATCTACATAATGTGTTGCCTGAGGAGTTTTGTGTGTGTCTTGGGTTGTTTTGCTGGTTGTTTTTTTTAATACTTTTTTTTTTTAAAAAAAAAAAACAAACCTAGGATGTGAATAACATACTGCCGAATGAATTTTGCTTTTTTTCATTACCTACACCGCACTGTGCCGTAGCGATTGATACATAGCCCACTTCAGAAGGCACATACCTAAATGGGTATTTCTTATTCATACAGCATTATTACTAGAATGAGAGCTTTTTCTGAAAAAAGACCTGCCAAATCTGGACTTCACTTACCCAGTCAGAAGAAAAAGAGGCTGTGCAGGGTAAAAATATGAAGACAATAATATTTCCTAATCACACTCTCAGGCTGGAAATGATTTTGCTATCCTAACCCCCTGGAATACTACTATTTTTTAGCAGTCTCTCATAAAATTAGCAATGGCAAGAACATTTTGAGTCTGAAAAGCATGCCTACGTGAGAATCTGAAACCATGTAGTTTCTAGCATCTGGGGGTGAAATCTCACTGTTCAGCAAGATGCTCCGGATAGCAGGGATTGCTCTGGCAGTAAGCTAGAAACACTATACAGAAATTCCAGCCAAAATAAGTGGTTTATTTGCTTTAATTATATTTTTCTAACCATGATGTTTCATTTAAAATCTCTGTCTTTAACATGCACACACATAAACAGATATGTGTTCTTTCATTAAATCACTGCTGATCTTTTTGACATCAAATCCACATCTCTCATCAAAATGACCAGACGTTGGTTTTCTGGTCCTCACAGCAGTTAACAATGTGTGCATATATATATATGTGTGCATTTTACTTGTTGAATACGTATTTCAAAACACGCATTTGATTTTGCATTTGGTACGTGATTGTGTCCAATTTTTCGTGAACTGCTTGGCAGCTGTGGCAGAGCAGGGTGGTGGCAGTCCACAGGCGAGCTGCCGGTGTGCGTGTGTGTTCCTGTCCAGCTCAGCGAGCCACCCAGGGATGGTGTCCTTTGTTTTGCTACTGCGGGGTTCAGCTGGGAAAAGCCCCATGTCCATCTCTGGTAGTGCTTGAGAGTGCCATACTTAGCTCCCAACAGGAGCGTGTTGGGAGGATGGGATCCCTCGTCCCATGACCCCAGAAGCATGGGTCAGCTGTGGTGCCCTGTAATCCGTTGTGTGACGTATGTAAGGGACCGCACTCAGGATGTTTTGCGGAGAGCTTTAAACTCATCACCCATAACTTCACGTTGTTCGGACATTATGGTCTCCAAAGTGAGAACTTTGGTGCTTTGCTGTACTAAGCTTTTCTCTTATGTGTAATGGCTTGTGGATGGAAGAAGAGGGAGGAGGGGAAAGTGACAGGGAAAACCACGGTTTTGACTGGCATGCAGTGATTTTGGACTAGTGGGAAGCAGGCGCCTCTGCTCTCCAGCCCCCACATACTTCTCAGTCCATGTGTGTTGAGAGGGGAAAGAAGCCGATATTGTTCCTTCTGAAATTAATTCCCAGTTAGCCAGTTACTCCTGGTTTTTAGCTCAGAGCACACTGTAATTGCATTTTTCATTTCAGTAATTATAGAGGATATTAAAGTGGATAGACAGTTGTAGCAATCTGGCTCCTTAGACATATCCACTTGTCCAAGATCAAATGGCTACAGCATATTTAGGGTTACAGTCTCCTTCTTTTCCTTCTTGTTCTCTACTGCAGTGGATTTTTTTCGGCGTTACCATGGCAACGCTATATCTGGCTGCCAGCTCTGTCGTAAGTTATTGAACTGAGACTGGCTTTTGGTTTAGCAGATAATTAGGTTCTGTCTCACAGGTTCATTTTCCTGTGACTGGGACGTGAATATGACCTACAGCTGGCCTCAATTTCAGTGTCACAGACAAAACTTTAACCCTTCCCAGTCTCGCCACAGCCGTACCCACCGCAGCAGCTGGCGGCGACTGCAAGCGCGTTCCCGGGGGTGCTGGACGCGCCACTCCCTCGCGAGCCCTCGGGGCTCGCTGCCCAGGCTGTGCTGATCCCCAGCGAGAAGGGAGACAGCCCAGCTCACCTTTGCGCTGGGCGGGCGGGGGAAAGGGTATCGCTAGGAACAGATTAATATTGATTGTCTGGTATGTAGATTTGTCGGAAAGGTGAGTTCACTGCTTGATTAGCCACCCTTTAAATAACAGAAATGCAAAGGGCGGTGGCAGGCATTTTTTTCCTTGACTCAGGAATACGAAATATTTACGAGAGGTCTATTTTACCGCACAGGGCCCCGTCTTCGGCTGGTGCCTGCGGTGAGGGAGCAGAGCTGCGAGGAACCACCGTACCATTTCCGCGTGTAACTCCCTGATTTACTTTTGCTCCTCCGGAAGAAGGGAGGTTCCAGCCTGGGGGGTGATGGGCACCTGCTGCCAGAGCCCGTCAGCCCCCAGCACCCAGGCCCCGGGGCAGACGTTGGCAGCGCAGGACCTTGCCAGATGCAGCCTTGAGCTCGCAGAGTAAGGCCTGAGAAGCAGGAATATCCACCATTTTCTTCAGCACGGTTCTCAGACGTGCTCTTCTCCAGCGTTTGTTTGCAGGGTAACGTGGTCTTAGAGTTTTAGTAATTTCAAGCCAGGGCATAAACCCCTCTTCTGTCTGTGGAAAAACCTGCGATGAAAGGTGTCGATCGAAGGGAAATTGCATGAGATTTCGCTAGCAGGTATCTCCTTAATTTGCCCGTGGGATGAGGCAGGTTTTTCTTACCCTGAATAGAGCAAGGGAGATTTCTTTCTCAAAGCCAGCAGACCCCAGAGGGTTTTCCAGAGAAGCAGAAGACCATTGGTGTAGGAGTCATGGAGCTGCTTCTCTGGGGCTACGGCTTCTCACTGACTATCTGGCAGCGCGCATCATAGTGCTGCTGCGACGCAGCCCATCTGCCTTTCCTTTTGACACTCTCCTTTCTGGGGAATCTCACAATGGAAAAAAGAGGCAAGTTGCAAAATTTGGTGGAATTCCACCGTTATTCCATCGCAGACAGGGCTCTCACGGCCAGGATATTCTCTGTGCGTGCTATGGATGTGTGGACTGAGACGCTGGCAGGGTGGACGCTTTTCCTCAGCTTCCCTTCCCCCTCCCCACCAAATTGTGGCGATGTCTCTTGATTGGAAGGTCAAAGTGTTCAGATGGGGCATCTGTCCTGCCTGTATGGAACATGTCCTTCTGAGCTAATCTCCCAGCCTGCGTTTGTTGATAAAAATTAGTATGTTTAAAACCTGCCTGTTACACAGGACAAAGCAAATGACATTTCGTAGACCAGAGACAGTGAGTTCTCACCAAAGATAACACCGGCAGCTGCAGATTTAGCATATATGTATAACTGAAATGATCAAAAAAGCCCTCGAGGTATTTCTTGATTAGCATATTTACTGTGGATTAGACCTCCTTGCAACAATAGAGTAAAAGTTTTGCTGAAGGGTTAAACTCGAAGTGAGAGTGGGCCAGAGGGGAAGGTCCCCCTTGAATTATAGAAGAGAGATGCGAAACTCCACGTGCCGGTTGGCTGATAAATTATCCAACTGCTGGGTGTTAATGAACATTGCCACGTCTGGGATCCCACAGCTCCGACCTGGGAAGCTGGCTGATACCACATCAGCAACACGTTACAACATATCAGTGGTACACTACTTTCGAAAATAAAAGAAGTAAACTTATCACCAAGCCTTTGTAAGGAAACTTTTTCTGTTATATATATAATCACGGAAAATATAGTTCTTTGTGTAAGCAATTTCTATGACTTTTTTAGGGTTATTTTCCTCCTTTTTTCAGATTTTACAACTGAAAAAACAGACTAAGTAGTTTCAGTTTTTGTTTAGAGTTGGTTTTGGTGTCTGGCCCTCATATCCTGGCATAGTCCTGTAATGTTTCATCTGTGATCACAGTTTAAAGCCAAATGAAACACTGTTTTCATTGGAACCATTAGAGAAATCAAGCAAATATTGCCAGTGGGATTAGGTTTTATAAAATATAGATAAGAAATCTGAATGTTTGGCCTGGAGCAACCTGACGTAGTCCCTACAACACTTGCAAATGAGGGCATGCAAACCAGCTCACAAAGGGCGGGGGGCAGGGGGGAGGCGG
>Ga0065711_1030387_pt1 | contig 32660 bp, 7 predicted proteins | sample Hoacrofraction12_FD_59098 | JGI IMG/M metagenome (GOLD analysis project Ga0065711, IMG submission 59098) | Hoatzin crop microbial communities from Cojedes, Venezuela - Epithelial fraction 12 v2 (version 2) | ecosystem: Host-associated > Birds > Digestive system > Esophagus > Crop | place...
GCAGCGGGCCCCCGCCGGCCCCCGGCAGGGCCAGGCCCGGGCTCTGCCCCTCGGCGGGGTGCCGCGCCCGAGGCGAGGCGATGGCGAGGGAGTAGGGCGGCAGTCGCCGGAAAGCAGAGAGCGCAGAGCGCTCTGACGGGCCTGGCGTCCTCCCTCGCTAGCCAGACCACCCGGAGAGGGCCGGGCGCCGGGAAGTGCCTCCAGAGAGGAGCTCGCTGCCAGAGCCGGCGCCTCATGCAGGCTTAGTGCGCGGTGCGCGGGGGGCTGTGCAGGGAGTGGAACAGATGAAGGAAGCACAGAATGAGGCTAAACCTTGCTTCACCCGGCCCTGTCCGTGTACGGCATGCCGGGTTCCTGCACAGGGCTTGATTCTTTGTGGTGGTCTTTGTTGCTTGCAGTCCTTGAAAACTGCAGCATTTGCAGAGACAATTTTCTAGCGCTGTCTTCTGTTTTTCCAGCGCTGTCTTCTTAGGTTCCTCAGGATTGTCTGGTGTGCTTTTGTCATACTGCAAGTTCCCCAGATCAGCTAAACTGCCATTCTCTCATTTGGTTTTGAAGTACTCGGGATGCTGCTCGCACTGCCCTGATGCTGTCTTTTGATAGTCATTAGGAAGAAAAGAACAAAAGAAACAGCCTTGGGTCTACATACTGACAGAAAGAGCAATAATTTCTGGAGAAGTTATTCTCTTTCTGTGTTGCTCCCTGGCCCTGTGTGCTTTGTAGAAATCGGCTGAAGGTTTTCCTAGAGAAACCACGCCAGTGCAGTAGGGTTTAGCAGAATCTGTGCCAACTCAAATCTTCAACCAATAAACTCAGCACTGCGGTTTGATATACACTGTATCTTTCACAGCAGTATTTCCCTGATAAAAGTCATCCTAACAAGATAATAGTTCACTGTCAAATCTCTTACACAATGCCTGTGAATATATTACACCCTTGACTTTTGTGAGTTCCCATTTCTGTTGGCTGCTGCTGTCAAATTGGTCTGGGAGGTGTCATGGAGCCCATCGGTTCCCAGGACCACAGAAATGGTTCTTTATCACTCCAGGCTCTAATCAGTAGACCCCTGGGTGAAGGTGTGGCTGCACTGGAGAATGGGGGATCACTGATAGGAAAAGGGGAGGTAAAGTTGGAAAGTAGCAACTGCAGCAGTGGAAAAAAATTATTCTTAGAGGGGTGATCTGGAAAGTCTTGGTAAGTCAGGGTTGAATAAGGAGGAACTAGATGATTAGCCCACTGGAGTTTTACGCGCCCAGATTGCAAGAATACCTATGAAGAACTATTACAGCACCAATTTTATAGTCTTCGTCTTGAGAGATGACTGGTAGGTCACCTGCCAGGTTAATCCCTTGCTGCATTAACCTTCATTCACATTTAACATCTTGATTTTTTTCAGGGTCTCAAGTTCCAATCTAAGCCAAGTTGAGGTCTTCAAAGCTAACTGTTCCTTTCTCTCCTTTCCTTGCCTGACAATTATTTCTACTCTACGCTCCACTATCATTTTTGCTAGTGGTATATCCCAACATTTCAGACACAAGTCCCCACCATCTGACAGCCAGTGAAAGCAACTCCATGACTCCTCCTTGTTATGTCAGCTTACAAGAGCACACATGACTTTGGGAACTAAATAGTTTCCAAGTTCTCTGCAGATACTACTTCTCCCTTCTTTTATAAATGCTCTACAAAACTTTCTGCTGTTTTATTTTCAGAACCAAACTGTGGTGTTCCAGTGCTCAAAGCTGTTGCTTTGTGTCAGGGCAACTTCTCAACAGGGCATACTGAGATGGAATTAAATAGCCTAGACTTTTCTACACTACTATGAGTACCTGTGGGTTTTTTCCCCATCTTTTTAGTTGAAGTCATTTTTAACAGAAATGTGTCACAGATACCTGCAAAAGAGTGATGGTTTAGGCTTGGCGGCTTGTCAGTCCTGTCTACCACCTCTGTGTTCTGCCAGATGGATGTCAAAAGAGCACTTCTTTTGGGATGGTGAGCATTTCCTTTCTGGAGTACTTAGGGTGGGAATACGATGTAGGCTGTTTGCCTGTCTCTACCATCTTAGTCCTTAGCTATCAAGCTTAGAAATATTTTTAAAACAGCCAAGCCTAAAGCACTGATGGTTTCACAAAAAGGAGAACAGAATGAGATGTGTTTCCGACTCTGTTCCCGGTCAGAGGGATGAAAGTTAACACTGCAAAACTTTGATTTAGATTTGCCTAGTTAGTTATGCTGTAGATCTTAACTGTATTTGACAATGGAACTTCTTTAGAATTTCTTAGAGCTTCTACAAAATTAATCTGCTGAATCATACTATCTATATTTGTCATACATTTAGAAACAGCTGTTTGATGTTTAAGCACTGTGGTAGAACATACATACTATACATACCTAACTGAAAAGGACTAGGCAATCAGGGAAGAAGCACAGTACAAGAATTTGTATAAATGTACATTTAAGAAATTAGGCAATGTATTGGAAGCAGGCAAAAGAACATGTATGTTCAGGTAATATTTACACTCTGTTCACGCTTCATATTCCAGTGAGTCATTTATATGAAGACAATTACAAATAAGAAAAAAGTCAAGCTACAAGTTGTGAACTTGCTATAACATTAAAACCAGATAAGAAAGTAAATGGGAAATACCTCAGTGATGTGTCATTTCTAGTGAATTTTCAAATGTTTCATTTCCGTTTGAATATTCTAGGTTAGCCCCTCTTCTCAGACCTAGACCTCTCATTACTGAGGGTTTTATATATTTGCTGTTGCTTGTATAGGCCCTTTCCAGACTGATACCACAGACTGATCAGTCATTTCTTCTCTGCATTAATCTTTTTTTGGGGGGAGATGCCCCAATGAGGTCAAATAACCACAACCTGTGTTTCTGTGTTTCAAAAGCAATGATTTTATATGTTTTCCCCTAACCATAACGCTAATGCTAACCCTAACTACTATTCCTCAGCCAAACCCTAACCCTTTTAACCCTAATGCCTAATCCAAACTCAAACCATAGAAGAGAATCATAGAATCACAGAGTTATTTGGGTTGGAAGGGACCTTTAAAGATCATCTAGTTCCAACCTCCCTGCTGTGAGCAGGGACATCTTCCACTAGACCGGGTTGCTCGAAGCCCCATCGAGCCTGGCCTTGAACATATCCAGGGAGGCAGCATCCACAACTTCTCTGGGAAACCTGGTCCAGTGCCTCACCACCCTTATCGTGAAGAATTTCTTCCTTATATGCAATGAAAGTCTACTCTCTTTCAGTTTAAAACCAGTGCCCCTTGACCTGTCCCTACAGGTCCTAGCAAAAATTCTCTTCGTCTTTCTTATAAGCCCCCTTTATATAATGAAAGGCAGCAATAAGGTCTCCCCACAGCTTTGTCTTCTCCAGGCTAAACTGTCCCAACTCTCTCAGCCTTTCCTCGCAGGAGAGGTACTCCAGCCCTCGGATCTTTGTGGCCCTCATCTGGACCCGCTCCAACAGGTCCATATCTTTCCTGTGCTGAGAGCTCCAGAGCTGGACACAGTACTCTGCGTGAGGTCTTATCAGAGTGCAGTAGAGGGGCAGGATCACCTCCATTGACCTGCTGGCCTCGCTTCTTTTGATGCAGCCCAGGATGTGCTTGGCTTTCTGGGCTGCAAGCACACATCGGTAGCTCATATCCAATTTGTCAGCCACCAATATCCCTGAGTCCTTCCCCACATGGCTGCTCTCAATCCATTCATCCTCCAGTCTGTATTGATGTTGGGGATTACCCTGACCCAGGTGCAGGGCCTTGCACTTAGCCTTGTTGAACTTCATAAGAACTTCTTTACTTTGAGGGTGACAGAGCAGTGGAACAGGCTGCCCAGTGGGCAGAGAGGGGGTGTGTGAAGCAATCAAGTAGGGTAAGAGCTCTGATCTTGTTTTTGCTTAAGTGAACATCAATGTCCTGAGCCACTGTAAGTCTCCCTTGTAGCACCTTTGCACCAAATGGACTACATTCCCTCACTAGCACAATGGAGCCACTCTGCTCCTCTTGACTGCCCCTGTGCCCTGTACTGTCAGATGGGCAGCCTATTCTCAGAACTTGGTGTCACAGGATTCTGTCTATGCTGCTGGTGCCTAACGAGAAGCTTACCTTGCTGCTCCTGCTACTCCTGTTTTTGCTGGTCTTGATCATGCCCTAGCAGCCTTTGAAGCTACCTAAGGCCTAAGTGGTGGCTGCTTTCTTCCTACAGGACCTGAAAGCTCCACAGTGTAGTGAGTGGCTCAGGTACCTGATTCAGGACCCAGCAGCTGAGGCAGAGAGAACATTATCAACAAGGCCTGGAGTTCTCACTCCAGGCTGATGGCAGTAGTTAGGGCTGAGATCTTGGTCCTTGGCCTTCCCACACCCCTCATCATGGAGAAGATTTGGAAGACCACTTCCTAGTGATGGAAAAAGAAGGGGATGATTGGCAGAGGGTGCAGAACTTCTGTCCATAGAAGGCCACCACTAGGGCTCTCACTTGTGATGTAGCTGGTTCCTATGTGTCTGTCCAGGAAGGTTAGAGTTCTTCTAAGGGTGGTGCCAAGTTCTCTGACTGAGGAAGCCTGATGTGAGGCATCAGGACAGTGTGGAGGAATGTGCCAAAGGGCACAGAGGAGCACACTCTTCTGATTGATAGTGTTCAAAATGACCTAGGAAAAACTTAAGGTCATGAATCTCAGAATATTCCGTTGAATACTAAAGTACTTACCATTTATCTGCAAAATTTATTAAGTGTTTGAAGAGAATTGGTGAATCAGACTTTCTTTCCACATCTAAAAAAAAATAAAACCATTTGATTTTCCTGGAGAATATCAACTCTCTCCATGGGGGTTGAAGAGGTGGTCTTGGGTCTTGATGTGCAGAGGTGGAGTTTCCCCCTGAATGTTTCAAGTATACTGCATTACCTGCAATGGGCCCTAAGTGACCTTGGTTTTAGGACTCAGTAGAAAATGCTTCATTGGTGATTAGTTTACACAAATTGTGCTGTTGTTTTCTGTGACCGTTTTTAGCACTCACAATCTGCTTGTTCCAAATACATCTGGACATGTTCACACCTCTTGATGACTAACTGGTTGTTTGCATAGTTCCAGCTATTTCTTTTCTTGAACACATTTCTGGTTATTTGGGACAAGAGATTAGTTACATTTTGCCTACTTCTTCTAAAACAAAAAGTCATTAAAGTTCATAGGCTTATGCTAACACATATGCTAACTAGGCTTAACTCATGCTAGCTGCTACATTATATGATAGAGAAAAAAATTCTGTCATAAGACCTAAAGAAATTAAACTGTTTACAAATGTTCAAAGATTTTTTTCTTTAAAATTACAGGCTATTTAATTTTTATTACTTTGATTACCCTTCAAGATATAAAAAATGTAAACATAGATTGCTTGATTTTTGTTAGATGTTCATATCCCATGTCACCCAAGATGATATTCATGACACTCACCTGCCACTGAAGTTATTGAGCCCAGCACAGACAAGTCGACAAGTCAACAGCCTAATTTTGATTGGCTTTATAATGAAAGAAATGGGCGTAAAGGCCAGGGGTAAGTAGGATGAACTTTAGAGGACTTGTGTGGAAAATGTACTGATACCGCTTGATCAATGTGATTACAAATATTTGATAATACTCTTAGAAATTTAGATTTTTTTCCTGCAGCTCTAGTGGTACAACTCTGACCTGTGCAGAGCTGGCACCTAGTCTGTCAATGCCGTATTTGTGTCTATATCACAAAATGGCCTGAGATTTTTTTCAAATATATTAGATGTGGCAAAAATACTGAGTGTGAATAGAATAAAGCCTGTATGTGTAGTTCTTTGAAGGACAGACCTCTATTTTTTTAATTAAATACTGCTCCATCAGCCTTTTGTTTTGTAAAACAAATGTGGCTGCAGAAGATATAGCCCTGATGGACTGAAATTCCACACATCCAGGTAGATTCACTGCATCTTTCATACTTCTATCACACTTTACAGTTCAACACAATTTCCATCTTTCACATGCATAGTTGCAGACTACTTTTAGTGAAATGCTTGCTATACAAAAGTTAAGTGGGATTTGTGGAAGGAAGGTTAATCTAAGCTCTTTAAAGTTGTGACATCCTGATAACGTATGGATCGCAAAAGGCTTAACAGATCCACACTGCTTGCCTTTTCTGCCTTTGACTGTTTAGCACATGGTCTCTTGAGAAAACGGAACACAAATTTGCTCTCTAGCTTGTTTTCTAGACATGGTCTCTTTGTTAACAATGCTTTACTATCTCTGAAGGTTAAGCCACGAGAGGACAAATTTTACACATACAGACAGTTTCCACCATTTGTCCTAAATAATTTAGAACAGAGAAATAATAAGCAATTTAGGTATCAGAAATAAATTATCATATGCTATATATACACATCTAAAAGCCTGCAAAAAATGGCTTTGTATTTCTCTGTGCTGTCATCAGAACTGCCTAACAGGTGCTGCAGAACAAACACACCCTCTGCTTCAGGGGCGCAGGCCAGGCTGGAGCACTATTGCTGTAGCTGTGGGAGAGAAGGCAGAGTGACAGAGATTCAGTTCTCCATCCATACTGGCTTGAAACAAATGTATTAGGGTATACACACATCTACAGCAGATATAAACAGCTTTGTGCAGGAGCCTGATACGGCAGAGCAGAATCTCTGCAGCAGGAAGCTTTGTTGCAGCAGATGTACCCTTCTGCTCCTGAGAACTCAGAACTGGCAGTGCCACCCACGCATCTCCTCAGCCCGTCACAGAATCACAGAATCACAGAATGGTAGGGGTTGGAAGGGACCTCTGTGGGTCATCTAGTCCAACCCTCCTGCCGAAGCAGGGTCATCCTCTCACTTGTGACACTGCCGGTGGCCTTGGCCAGCTGTTAGGCCTAGTGAGTCCTGCTGTCACACAGTTACCTGTTGTGATTGAAAACAATTTCTCCCTCAGTGTTTGCTTGCTTAATGTATTTTTTCCAATTTTTCTATTATTTATTCACATAATAATTGAATTATACGTGCACACGAAATCACGAGTTCTAGTTTTTCTGCCAATCTAAATAACTTAAAGTATACTCATTCAGGAAGGAAGGCATTCACACTGCTTAACTGTGGGAATCTGACTTCAGTTGCTTGATGGAGAGACAAAGAAAGAAAAATCCGAGAATGTCAACCCTGAGAACCAGAGGGATGCTGGAAGGATGAGCATAACACCACAGAAAAGGGATAGATACTAGGATGCGCTCCTTCTCTCTGTAACAATTTTAACTGTACTACTGAAGCCTTTCCACATTAATTACAATCATTAACTATGAGTGGGTGTTACTGGTCTAATACACTAACTAGACTAACAGCCATTCTTAGTTCCCTATACATGCAAGTTGCATATACATCCTCTTTGTCCCAACAAGAGTTTGAGTGTAACAGAAAGGAGAACAGAGCACTGCAGCTCCCATAAACAGCGATCATTTGGCTTGAAAAGTCTGCGAGATCTGATCCCAGTCTGCTGAAGCTCAGCCATGAACATGTCTATATCACTGGACTGAGGATGTGGCAAGATAGCTTTAAGGCTTTTTTTTGGCTGATATGGAAAATTTCAGTATTTTTTACATAAAGGAGTTGAAACTGGCCACTGATTTTATCTAATATTAAGGTTAACCCGTGTTTCCAATTTGAAATTGGACACCAAATGAAACACATCTTTCTCATACACTTTGTTTCAAAGTTATTAGTGAAAACCCCTGTGTTAAGCAGTGATTTGAGCAAGTTTGTGCTCATGTTTCTTGTAAAGAAGGGATATATGGAGGTCCAAAGACACTCAGAATTTTATTAACATACGTAGGGATCTTGTCTTCAGGCAGAGGTTTGCTGTTGGGTCAATATTCCAGCAGTGTTATGAAACTGCCTACTAGTGTCACACTACCATTGAAGCAGTGAGCAATTACAAAATTTCAGAAGGGCACTAAATGAACACCATACATTTGTCCTTAGCATGCTGGCATTTAAAAAAAACAAAACCAAAACAAACAGGTTATTGCCTGCACATCAACAGAGAATCCAGCATCAGCAGCAGTGCTCTGGAGCCAGACTCATGTCTGTATGTGAAGCCCAAGGAGACAGGCTGGGCAAAGTACTGAGCGGTCTCCTACTTGATGCCCAGACCATGTCAGAATTCATTCTTTGCAAGCCACGGCAAAACAGTGCAAGTTTTATTTAGAAAGCCCAGGCTATTTTCAGCAGCAATCATTTAGACATCTGCAGGGTGATGCGGCAGTTCAAGGAATTTGAGCCATCTAAGACTCAAATTCAAAATAATCAAAAACCAGTCTATTTGCATAAATATCTCCCTTATTTTCTTTCTAACTCCCATTAAGTACCTAGTTGGTTCATTAAGCTCCAGAATGGTTTTTTAAAAAATTAAATTTAAAAAGTGCGAAAAGTAATTTTATAAAGTGAGTTGCACTGAGTGCAATAGATGGGATCAGAACACCCAAAAGCATGAACATGTCATGGATCTATAAAACCTTGAACAATTAAACAAGGTTCAGAATTTTGCAGATGGGGAACTGGGATGGTAACAGTGTCTTTACAAAGCCTGTCTCTGAAGAAACCCTTTCTCTCTAATTTGACAGTCTTTTGATAGCAGTCTGACTTTTCTTGAAGAGAAAAGCTAGGTAGGATGGGAAGAATGTGAAGCTGCATGGTGATACTCCAAACTGATTTAACCACCTAATTTCAGCTCCTTGAAAACAAATCTCCAGGTTCTCTGATTGGTCTCCATTCATACATACAATTTCATCAGTTAAAATTGAGAGTAGAGCATGTCATTTCATCAGCTGTTTCAAACTGGAAAACTTGTAACTGCTTTGGCTTTTTTAAAGTGTGTGTTTCAGCAATCCTTTTTATTCAAAACAGGCAGGTGAAAGCAGAAACTGGTATTAGAGGGTCTGATAAAATAACTAGAGCTTAATTTTAAACAATGTAGAGTCCAGACCTTTCTCTTTTATGAAGACAAACCGAGAACTTATTCACACCAGAAAGGATTTGCTACTTTACCTAGACAAGGGGAATCATCCCAGAAAATATCCTAATGGTGTAGCAGGCCAACAAAAAATGGTAGCTCAAAGATGCTGCTTTTTGTAGAAACAGTTTTAAAAAAGGTATGTATGTCTAAAATTAGTATTCCCGCAAGGGATGACTGTATGACTGAGTGTATGGGGGAATACTTCTGCCAATACAGCATGCTAGGATGCAGACACTCAGAAAAGAACTTTTAGTATAAAGGCAGCTATTCAAGTAAAATAAATAAATGTAATTTTTCCTAGAATAACTTATTCCAGCATCCCATTCATCTATACACAAACAGACGTAAAGTTAAACTGCTCCTCAGTATTTACAACAGGTTTCTTTTCCTGGAATAATTACGTGCCTGTCAGGGATTTTTCAAATACCTGATAATAGAGCTATGAAGTCGGAAGCCTGTAGTACAGAATTGTCCTAATAAATAAACAATTACATGTGTTTACTGTCTTCTGTGTTTGGGCAGGGACAAGTGCTGGAGCTGAGTATTTTAACCTGAGATTAATTTTGGTGGCTAGCATTTAGTCTCAAAGGGCCCTAGACTGCTGACAATAATTCCTTAGCAGCTGAGGTGGCTTTTCATGTCTTGGCTTAGGAATACGAGAAGGCATGGAGGAAATGAAAACTCAAACAGTCTCTAATACACATAGTTTGGGACGGGCCACATGGTCAGTGTTCATATGAGAACACAAGAAAGCAAAGACCTGCAAATGACGACAGAAATCTGAAAATCCGTGTTTTAACAGATACATTTTAAACAAAATAGGATTTTAGAATTTGAAATACATACCTGGATGAGAAATTTGCTTATGCAGTTTCTGATTAATGAGAATTACACAGATAAATTTTTCCATATGGTGAAAATCGCTACACTTTCTTCACGTATTTACGCACATCAGCATTTTGCAGCACTTTAAATACTGTACATTTGACGCAGTATGGGGGAGGTACAGCTATTATTTTTATACAGGTGATTAGTATTTAACAGAAGCAAACACCTTCAGGTATTAATTATTCCGATTTTGCTTATTCAAATGCAGTTTGATTGGACAGTAGAGAGTAACAACAGAATTAGAATCAGGCTCACATTCTGACACACAAAAAAATTATTCCTACAGTCATGTGAGCAGAGCAGAACATTCTTCACATAAATGGCTTTGTAGGTTTTTCTTTTTTTGTTTTTTATTTTGTTTTCAAATTAGTATAGCCATAGATTTTTGGTCTTGGAAAGCTCTAGTATTTCCCCTGCAAATTTCATATACTTCAAATGTCAGTGTTTTATAAAAATTCTAAAGACAACAGGATTTTCTGTTTGCTGCAAAATTTTTGGGTTGGAATGTTTTTGCATTGAAACATCTGGGATCCTTTTCTCACATTGTTCTTTCCCTTGTTTTATTTTATTTGATCTATTTCCCATTTATTTTCTTTACCAGATTTATTAATAATACTTTTATTGTCAACCTTTGCTTACTTTTGTCCTTCTTCCACTCCAGATATTCTGTGCTTATTTTAATGCAAGAAAGCTAAGTAAAGGCTGTACATAAAATCCCCACAGACCTCACAATCACCAAAATGCCCAGTGTTCAAGACATCATACAGCTTCAACCTGAGGCAAATTAATTTCTATGGATCCTTATTGGAAGCCTTCATGATAGACATCTCTAGCAGTGCCTGTTGTGCACAGGTATTGCCAGTACTGCTAAACATTTTTATTGACCTAGTTGGCCGACTAAACTCCCTTAGGTCAATTTGATGTCCAGAATGCTAGCAGCTCTACCTGCAGCTGAAATCAATGGATACTTTGCTCTGCGTGGCTTCACTTGAGAGGAAAGAACCTCTCGGAGGACGAGAAGACGGCACTGGTAGTCAGGCTCTGAAGAGGCACAAAAACCACAACACGTATCAACACCAGCCCTTTGCACCAGGGCTGACCATGCCATCAGCACTGGCAGCAGAAATGAAGACAGAGATGGATGCCCCAGACTACAGTACTAGCACAAAGCAGGAAAATGGCTAAGGGACAAGGCACCAAAGAAAAAGCTACACTAATGCAACCAAAGCCATCACATCACTGGTGTTGGCAGAAATCAGTCTCATCAGGTTTTGCCTCAGGTGTGGCTGGAAGGAAGAGTTGTCGGCAGTGATTTGTTTGGTGCTGAGGATGGCCTGAATAGCTAGACACTAGTCTGTAGCAATCACCAAGGGCTCCAGAGATGCAGCGTGTTGGAATCCAGGTAAAAAAAACAGGTAAGAAGGCTAGATGACTTGTAAGGCATTTCTTATTTGGTCTTTCTTAAGCTAGTAGCTTTCAAAGATACCAAGGACAAGGCAGAATGATCTGGCACAGATAATATGACCTAGCCTGTGAAGACTTAATCTTTCGGGCATGAAGCCCCACAACTTGGAAGCTGCTATGCTTCATCGGTGATATAGAAGAGCAGTGGAATTTCTCAGGCACGTTGTTCTAAGCTGTGACAATACAAGTATGTCCAGAATGAAAGTCAGATGATGGAATGTGACTATCACAAGTCATACAGAAAGATGCTTTTGAAATAAAAATACAATCAAAAGGAGTCAAAGTATTGCAACTCAGCGAGGAAATGAGAACTGGAGGTTCAGCGTATGTGTTATCCCTTATGCCACACAAAGAGCATGCCAGCTACAGACACCACAAAGACAGACTAACTGGTGGCAGAACTGAAGAACGGATGTGTGAACTACGAACTTGCTTCTAAAGATAAGCAATACAGTGTAAAGCAATCTGATCGGAAACAAAATATTTGTACAGTATTTTGTATAAATTGTGAAAATGCACAAAATGTACAATTTATATTCTATAAAATACATTACTATAAATTTTTAACTGTCAGTACCAGCTATTCCAACCCAGAATTTTACATTTCCAGTGAGAATTTAGAAACATGAGTGAACTGATTTTACTTCTTAAGTGTCTTTATCAGGAAGTCTAGAATAGGAGGCTTAAAATATAAGGGAGGCTCTTCTAAAATTCCATTCATACCAAAAACAGCCAGTAGATTTTAAGACATTAATCTGAAGTAGATGTAAAAAACAAAACTGGCAAGCAGAATAAGCTAAAGCCTGTGTCTAAATTAAAGCATGATGCTACAGGCAATACCAAAAGCAGCGTGCATCCTGTCTGTTGAAGACAGCAGCGCCTAATCAAGCAGAACCGCAGGAAGGAAGGGTCTGACTTTTCTTTCTTTAATGAGCCACTCAGCATGCTGCAACTCAGAAACTGTTGAGAAGACCAAGAAACACAACTTGGTCCTCCGGTGCCAAAAATGTTTACAAGACCCTGAAGAAACTGTAAAGTGCTTGCTGCAACTGAAAGGTACTGAACTGATTAAAGACAAGACTGAAAGCATAGATATGCCTGCAAGAACACAACGCGTAGGAGAAGGAATTAGGTATAAACTGTATGTTGCCCAATTCACTCTGAGTTAAAGATTTCATTATCCAAGTTCACAGCTGACTTCAGTAGACTAAAATCCTTTTGACCTTTCTAGATCAAAAGAAAAAGGAAAAAACACTGATACCACTCTGGCAGAATCTAGGGCCCACTACGATGAGAATCTGCATGAACAAAACTCACCCCTTCATATGGTTATAATCGGCGGGAGAAAATAGAAGTTTTCAATGGATTTTTAAAACTACCTCCCCAGCCCCTAAGGCGTAAGTCGTGGTTTAGCCCCAGCTGGCAACAAAGAACCAGGCGGCCGCTAGATCACTCCTCCCCTCTGGTAGGTCAGGGAGGAGAATCGGAAGAAAAAAAGCAAAACTCATGGGTCAGGATGAAGACAGTTTAACAGAACAGGAAAGTAAGAGGAAAATAACAACAATAATACTGATAAAAAGAATACACAAAGCGAGGGATACAGAGTGCAATGTTCTCACTGCCCAATGCCCATCCCGCTCCTGAGCAGTGATTCCCCTCCCCTGGCCAGCTCCCCCAGCTATATCCTGAGCACCATGTTACGTTAGGTGACATTAAAGTAACATTGTACATCCCATTTGGCTAGTTTGGGTCAGCCTTTGGGCTGTGTACCCTCCCAGCTTCCTGTGAAAATTAACTCTATCCCAGCCCAAACCAGGAAAGCATACAAGAAAATTCTGGAGAGATGCAATATATACTCTTTCCAGTGGCCAGAAAGGCAGTGTTATGGGCAGTTCGTTCAGTGAAATGACCTCATAGGTAATTTCCTCCTGTCCCCAAAGCAGTACATATATAAGCTAGAAACAACAGTTCATTCTGTGTTATTTGAAAAGACCACGAAGAACAAAATGGAGTTCGCTTCTTTTATTACGAAAGATACAAAAACACAATGTAGTGAAGCTATCATTAGAAATGTGAACTTTTTTTGAATTGTCTTTCTATTTACATACACAAAATTCCCCAAGTGGAACAATATAAAATGTGAGACACATTATTAGAATATACCATATATACAAGTTCAGAGATATAATATCTCTGTTACTCTATACATGATTGTTACACAAAAAGTCAATTCCTACCTGTCTTACACAAGTATTTTAAAATAAAGCTATGACACTATTCAAGCAAAATAAAACAGAATCTGGGCAAAGTTCTGCTATCTGAACAGCTACTTTATAAATACAGTCCACAATAACAGAGCCAGGTTTTCAGCCAGGCTCAGTCTTCTGTTGTGTCAAATAGCCCACGCTCCAAATTGATGGAAGTAAAATAATGGAAACCATTACTGATTTTTCTTGACATCAAACTAGAAATATCTCAGGAGTCAAAGACACATTGGTTTTCAAATCACTGATCAGTTATTAGGAAAAGCAAGTATTTTTATTTATTTATTCTCAAAGAGAAAAGCCAAATAAAATACTTGAGTTTGCTTTGTATGATCAGACATTCTGTTAAAAAAAATAAAAATAAAAGATGACACACCAGTCTGTATAGTTTTTAGCTGAAATCAACTACTGCCTAGTAAAATAAGGAACCTCTAGCCCACTCTCTTAGATTTTAGTTTAGCTCCATTTTACACAGAGAAGTGATTTCAGCTATGCCACTTGTGACAGCAGAAGGGATGTTCTTAAGAACTGTTGCTCTCCAAGCTTGGATGGCCTCAACAATACCTTCTGGATTGCTTGAACCCAAGTCACACAATGAATATATGGCCGCCAGCTGCACACCCCAGGGAACATCTGCAAAAAGTTAACACAAATCAGCTTATAGAAACTTTGATATGCAATAATGATTTTGGGAAACCTGAATCTAAAGAAACTATTAGTTCAAGACTTGGAATTAAAACACATCAACAACTGGGATGCCTAAAACCAGAAAGTGGAAAGATGACAACCTGCACACAAATCCCATAACACCTCATTTTATACTAGCACTTCCCAGTTTTCTGAATTCAACAGGTTTTCAGTATTCAAAAGGCATAAAAGATTTGAGCATCCAGTGATTTTACTCTAGTTAAGAGTGATCAGACTTTTATGAAAACAGTGAGGTTTACAGAGTCTGAAACAGATACTAACATATACCACCTCCAAATTGGAAGAACTTGAGACGGCAAGGAACAGAAGCTATACAAGTGGTTCAGAACATCTCCCTAACATCAACCAATGCTTCAATGCAAAATGTACTTAACATCCAGAATAACTTAGCACTATGGATCTCTCCTGCCCTAATTGCCTTGCTTCGTCTCAGTCAGGAATCTGGACTGTCTTGCAATCCTCTCCCAGTACAACAATCTTGCTAGTAGCAAGCTTCAACATCTACTGCTCAGGTAAGAAATCGGCCATTACTGCTCAAGTTAAGATCACCCTTCAAGTTCTCTGAAGCAGCTGATGTGCTATTACACGAAGCAGAGTAATTCCAAGCTGGCTGAAACTATCTCAGAGTTTTCCTCTGTGTCAAACAGAAGCTAATACACATGCTTCATTAACTTCAGGAGAGAAAGGGACTCAAACTGTTTGTATTGCTATGCTCTAACATAAAACTCCACAAGCAGGCTGTTCTGGCATGTGTGTCTCAATTTGTGTGCGCTCTGTTTACACTGGCAAAACTTCACATTACAGATGTTACACTACAGTTCCTCTAAATAAAGATTACCTTCCTCTTTTGCATGCTGCACAAACAGTCCAATTACAGAACTGATATTCTTCACTGCAGCAAGATAGCCTTCCTTCAAACCTATTTGGCCCAATCGACCTGAAAGAAAACAAGGTTACTATGTATCTGACATTTAGACAGTCACCTTCCTAATTTTTAGACTTACTATTTGTTGGAAGTATCAACAGAAAATGCAAATTTCAATTATGAAAATTAGTCATTTTGTTATCGTGTTGTCTTGGGAACAAAAGTTGTCATATTCCTTTTGTGACTAAAGACCCCAAGGCATTTTTCATCAGATTGATCCAACCTCCCACAGGTTTACAACCTGTAAGTGTAAAACTCTCAAAGAATGCAACTTCTGTTTAACAAACAATAGTATATAGCCTACATACTGAAAATATTTGTTGAAACCCAAAGTTTATCTATTTACAATTTACCTATGCATCTAGATCCCAAAGAAATGAATCTAACTTAAAATTGCAGTAAGAGGTATTACATTGCATATAAAACCTTATTTTATACACTTTGCTATATAGCATATGTAGCTACAGATGATTTCATTTTAAATACGTAAAACATGTTGGTATCTGTTATCGTGAAATCAGAGTAACACCTCTCAAAACCTAAGTATGTGCTTTCCACAGGCTGACAAACAGAAAATATCTGCCTAGGATTGTAAAAGTCTGGCTTTGAAGGTGAAAATTCTTGAAGTGGAAAAAGAAAGAATAAAAAAAAAATGCAAAACTACTTCAATACACTTTCCAGGCTGGCTGCCACTTTCAAAGGACATTACCTGCACAAAGCAGAAGTTCAACCAAGGATTTAGATTACGTACCAATTAGCCTGAGTGTCAGTGCTATAACACTATCGGGAACGGACCGAGCAGTTTCATGCCCCTTTCTCTTCTTTACCCATTTATCCATAGCAGGCCAAAGCACTTTGCTGTGAAAGATAAATGAATTTGAAAATCTGACACTGCATGAAGGGGCAGTACAATATTTATACAACAAAGAACACGCATGGTTCTTCTGTTTACCATGTGTTTCCATAGCTCCACTTACATCTTTAGTTCACCTTCTACGGAAACTCATAATATTCCAAGCATCCACCAATATGAGTAATGTAAAGAAGGTTTTAAACCCAAACAATCAATGCTAACTTTCTGGCGGAATTATTCCTGTTCAGAACACAACTTGTTCATCTTCTGTTCATTTCCCTGCAACATTCTGCATCTCTGTCTAAAGTCAAGAACTTACTTCCCTGACTTCATAGATGCGTATGAAAGTGTTACTTTCAAATATCATGCTGAGATGTTATGTTCTTATATGACTAAAAATTCACAGTTTGCATGTTACAAGTAGGATCTGATGCTTGTTTTTAAACCTGAAAGGACCCAAAATAAGACTTTTTGCATCCTTAAAATGATGCTAATAGACCTAGTTACTTATTATCAGCACAACTCCACACAATCAACCCTGTATGGCTTTAGTTTAAATGACATACCTTTCACTAAAGATAGTTTGTATTCATTTTAATAGTATTTTTCTAAAAATAACTTCTTTACTATTTGAAAGCATGGAACTTGTAAAAAAGACTTGATGATGACTGTAAGTTATTTGCATTTACTTTGTACTTCATGATCACTTTGTGTCACAGTTAAACAAATGCCATTATTTTTGGAGATTCTACTAGGTTATGTAATCTCTACATAGGAAATAGGGGCTGTCAGATCTGTGTAGGTATAGGTCAGCATAGCTATCAAAATGAAGCCTTTCAAACGAAGTTAATTATGGTAGCAGTCCATGCACTGGATTATAAGGTTCAAAGAAAATTTAAATACATTGAATCTAAGAATTAAAATGATTTTAAAATTAAAATCAGACTGAAATCAGAATTGTACACCAATGAATATGGTTACATTTCACTTTCAGCACTGAAAGAGTGCTACTACATATAAAAAGTTCCACCCTCATTTTCTAGTGATGGGGAGGAGAGGAATTCAACAATTAAGTTCAGAGGAAGACAATCAGTAATTTTGCTTTGTTGACAAACAATCCATCTCAAAATCTTTCACAATTGTCCACATATAGCTATTTTAAAAGCAATTCTTTATTAGAATGGTTCAATCAGGGTTAATTTCTTGGACCAGTACCATAAAATCCTACATTTTGTCATTGATCACTCTTTCTATCTTAAAATAAGGCACACAAATACAGTAGTCTAGGTCTCATCAGGTTAAAATGGTCTCATTTCTAAGTATATATGCAATGTTCTATTATGTTAAAAGCTAAGTCATATAGTCTCAAATTTGGAAAAAAAACCCAACACCAAAACAAACCACAAAAAAACGACATAGGAAAACATTTGAAAGAACTTTTTGCCACAATACCTTATAACATTGTCATGTGTCCAATCCCACTTCAGACGAGAGCAGAGCAGATCAACAGCAAATATGTACTGCCAAGCATCTTCACTCAGATCTTCTCCATATCGGTCACTCCTGTGAAATTCTACTTTTGGGCACGACTGCATTTCTAAAAGCAGGTTTGAGACCATAAGACCAGCATCCAAAGAGGAACTCTGGAATTTGAGAAAGTGATTATCTTAATGCATGAAGAGTTACCAACCCAGAATCAAACTCTACATATATCTAATTCTGACTGTCCACAGGACCTTACACCATAGATTCAACTTTGAGTTTGACTTAACACAGACAAAAAGAGTACATAAACTAAAATCTTCAAGTACTCAGTATTTTTCTTGATGCTTTTACTAAAACGAGAGTTTGGAAAAAAACCCACAACAAAACCAACAAACTCTACACCAACTCTCTTCTCTCCTCCTACAATTTGGGGATTTTTGTTTCTCTCAGTGAAGCTTTAAGGTCAGAACAGTGTTATCCAATGCAAGAAGATTAGACTAATGCTCCTCACTTTCTAAGTTTGGTGGGGATTTTTTAAATGATTTTCTGATGATGAAATTTTTTACTGTTTATTGTTCAGTAGAGGCTTATTTCCAAGCAAGTACTTTCAATTGTTGAGGTAGTAATGACTGAAAACATGCCATGTGAAACAATACTGCTAACTAAATAGCTAGGGCAAGCAAGGAAATGAAAAAAATATATGAAGTATTAAGAAAAAAGTCTAGGCTTTTCACAAACACACTGGGTGCTCAACATATCCTTGGTACAAAAGCTCATATAATTGTCAAGTTCCACAATGGTGCAAGTCACTAAAATGGCATACTTTGACCAAGAACTAAATACCCATTCTCCAAGAGCTTTATTTTCATAAGCAGAATAATCTTCTTATAAAATTATGTGCATAACAGACTGCTGACCACAATCCACTTGAAATTTGTTCCTGTATTTCCACCTAAGTAAAAAATATCTTACAGATAGGATGATGTCATCTGCTATCATCAATATAGAAATTCCTGAGGTCCTTTTCCCAGCTGCAGCAGCTCTCATATTTCATAGAGATCCATAAAGAAAGTAGGTAGTGTGAGTGCACAGCATTTATATTTCCAGGAACATTTCCTAAGACATACTTATGTGCATCTCTATTGGCATGAGATTGAAAGCTGTAACCTAATAGAATGGAGAATACAAATTCTTTGCTAAACAGGCATTGCAGTACAGCATCACTCTGAATACCAAGGCTTAATGCTACATCACAGCTGTGACTTAATCAAAAACAAACATGTACAATTCCATGCCATCTTCACTCAATCCACTGTAAACCTGCACTAAATCAGGAGGTTTATAGGGACTGTTGTTCCAGTGGTATCATATTAAATTCAGGGATGATTTCAGAGCTAAAAAAAGTAAATCATCACACTTTTTCCAATGGGTGCAACACCTAAAGGCTATGCTGACAGCAGTAAGCCTAGCTGCAGTCCCCAAGGCAGACGTGGACCAGCATGTTAGGATAGGGAATAGGTGAGCTATGAATCAAGATGAGTTTGTTCACTTGATATTTACAGAACTATGGCACTTCCACGAAGCAAGCCTGGCACTAATATGGGGTATTCAAAACTACCAAGGCCCTAGCCCTCAAGCAAACACACAAGCCTGTTACACAAACTCCCTCTCCAGAAGCAAGGTACCTCCAGCTTTCCATCTGCATGATATAAATTTGCTCCTACTGTACCAAGGTGTCTTAATTTTTCCTCTTTGCAACATCCCTTTCAGGACGGTAATATGTGCCTGCTGAAAACTGACAGAAATTACATTACTTGCCAAAGTGCTCAAAAACTTGAAGTCAAATCTCAAAAGTCCTTAGGTTCTTAACATTTGTCATCCTTCTTCTGCTGATGGTACTGACTGTACCATTGTAATTCTGCAGTTTTGTACTGATCATGCCAACTGCTTATGAAATAATTTGGCTGATTTTTATTTTTTTTATCATCAGTGGGCATGAGTCTTCCTCACAGAAAGATCATGAGTAAGAAGAGATAGGCTCATCTTGAAATTAGATGTGATAAATAATTACCTATTACATAGAGAACTGTGAAAGACAGACGAGCCCAATACATATCGAAAACCCCAACAAAACAAAACAGAAAACCCACCTCAAAGAACATCAAAGTCACAGTTCCACAGAGGGACAGAATTCTCTAGTCCAAGAACACTCCAGTCCAAGTTTAAAAACAACTAATATTTACTTTTAATGTTTAATAGAGGGATTAGTATTTAATAGGGAAATCAAGAAAAGCAGTGTGTTCTAGTAGGGTCTAGACAACCACAGAAAAAGGCCTGAAGCAGCACTGGTTGTGCAATTGTACAGTCTCCATGGGAGATTCACAGGGTATCTTCACTCCCTTCACCAGAAGTAAGCTGCTTGATCTGATTCAGCCAGCAAAGCGACCAGTGCAGACAAAAGCTGATACTGACAATGAAAGCAGACTTTACCTGTTCCCAGTTGAGATAAGCACTCAAACAGGCCAGCATCTCACTGCTTGCACTCTGCCTGACAACTAATTGCATAGCTTTGTTAATTGCACCTTCGAAGACAAATATGTCAGACCATACATTTGTGACAAATAAAATCAATTTTTCTGAGTCTGGAAAGTCTAAGAAAAAAAGAGAGAATAAAGTAAGTTTTTAACATTTCAAAACAAAAAAAATATATACTCAAGCATGAAAAGCTAGTACATTCTTCAGCAAGATAACTAGGAAAGAAAGTATAGAAGTCACGCAACAACTGCAGCCCAGGGAAGCGGAATCATACTAACACATCTCAGTCCTTCAGTAAGAAAAAAAGACACTAGAAAAAAACACATCCCCCCCTAAGCCAACTCCCCCATTGTAATTTCACTCTTTTATTTAAGGGGGCGCGAGGAGGGAAGGCTTCACTGGACATTGCTGTGTAACGACAGTGCAAAAGGACCTTTTCTTTTGCTTTTTAAGATTAGTCTCCCTTCATCTGTCCTTTAGTTCACTAAGGAGAGTGGTCCTGCAGCATTCAAACTGGATTCTTTTAGAATGAAATTAAACTAGGAGCTGCATTCCAGAAGCCTACCTAATACACTCCAGTCACAAATGAGAACCTTCATCAGTGGATCAAACTAGAGCTAGTCCAAAAGAAAAAAGTAATCCTCAGATGTGTAATAATGTGCAAATCAGGTCTTCAGTACAAATCCACAGTACTTGCTAACACCTTGCACCCATACACCTATGAAATCTACATGAAAAAAACCCAACTTTGTAAAGAACTTTCATACAATTCAAATACGAAATCTGATATTGCTCAGCAATTTTCCCAGACTCTATCAGGGAAATTATACATTATACAAGTTGTAAGTGAGTGTATACGAATGATGTATGTCAAAATTTGTATTTCCATAGACACAAAAAAGTGTGCTACTGATATGATTGAAGAAATCTCATTAATTAAATTAATTCAGAGCATGTATCTGACAACTATATATCCAGAACTATAAGAGCAAGAGAGGACAGAGTTCCAGGCCATCAAAAGGAAGCTAATAGAACCTTCTGAATACCAAAGCAGAGATCTTCAAGGCAAAATATTAAGATAAAACATGAGCGTGTAGAATGCAAGAATAAGCAAGAAGCAGATATTATTTTCATACACGAAATGTAATACTGCAATACATATGCCTGAAACACTATTGTCATTGTAAAAAGCTAAAAACAACAATAAAAACGGAAAAGCTAAATGTGTCTTCCTTTTTCACTTCAGCATAAGTTCTACATTTTTAGAAAGATCTTAACAACTAGAGAGCATATGAAAATACTTCAAATCAAGAAGCTTTAATGGATTCACTGAGCATAAAGAATTTACAGACTTCCATGCAGTGTCTTGGATGGACCTTCTCTACTCTGAATCCCCTCATCACATAAGAACAAACTTTTTTTTTGTCAGAACAAGGACTGTTGCTAATCTAGAATTATCTACATGCTGCAACTTGAATTGCCTGCCCATGAATCTGGATCACTTAAAAAATTCACTCAGAGATGATTAAGAGTTACAGGGGCATCAAAAGAAGAAAAGAAAAAAAAAGAAAAAAGGAGGGGAACAGAGAAGAGGTAAAAGGAAAAATAACCAAAGAAAGGTAACATTTAATTTATAGCCATTTAATGCAGAATACCTGAAAGAAGAACAGAACTCAAAAGGATGGACAATAAGTCAAGAGAACAGATGATGCAAGTCTAATGAAGTAGTGATGATGGTTTATAGTCAATTTGGCAATTGTGTAGCTGGGACATAGCTCACATTTGTGATGCCATAATTCTGACTGGAATTAATATGTGAAACCACATGAAAGAGAAAACCCTGAAATGAGTGCATTGTAATTAAATCAAAATAAACAAATTTTAAAAACCCAACCAACTCTTAAGATGTGTTTACAGCTGTTCACACTCAAAAGATAACAACAAAACCACAGAACAACCACAACAGGAATTTACGCAATTGGAAGTATAGAATGTAAAATCATTCGACGCAAATCTGCATTTAGCTACTGAAGTTTGGATCCTATCCAGAAAAAGAAAGAAAAGAGGGGAATGTTTAAGATTTGAAAGAGCCCACAAAAAGACAAAGTACCAAGGTACTGCAGAACAAAAGGCTTAATTGTTAATTCAGACTAAGAAAAGATATCTGACAAGTAATAGTTTCTGACATGGTTCAGTATTAAAACTATTAACATGAAAAAAATGAAAGAAGAGTTATGATGGACTGCATGAAGGAGAGAAAAACAGATAAGAAAACAAAAGAACCCAAGCAAAAACATCCCAACCCAACAAAAAAACCCACAATTAAGAACAAAATAAAATTGCAGTCCTTAATAAGATTAAAAAAAAGGAAAAAAGAAAAAAGACAGGGATGTTATACGGAAGACAACCACTAAATGAAGCAATCAAAAGTTGTAGCATTTTGCTCCTCAGTGCTCTCAAATTCTATTTTATTTTAATTTGAAACACAGATAGCAGTATACTGTTTTGAGCCCTGGATGGCTCAGTATTTTCAAACTAAGTGAAGTCCTGCCAGAACTAAGACTCTTAATTTAGTACAGCGATAGTATGTAAGCATTACCTTTGTTACCAGGAACAAAAGAAAGAGCGGAGAGGAAGGGAACCAAAATGCAAAAACCTCTCAACCAAGCAAGACTTTGGATAATGGGAAATTATAAAACTTTAAGGACGACAAGTTGTAGAAATGCACTGGTTTTGATCAAGGTATTGTCCAACTCCTGACAGTATTTTAAGACAATATATGTTTTTAAATCACAGTTACTTTATGAATCAGTGCTTACTCAGTTAAAATAAGAAAATACTAATAAACAAAAAGTACAAAATTCCCTGGAATCCCATTATCATTTTGGAGGTGCTGAGGCAAAAATGAAAACACAGCAGATTCTAAATAAAATATTTCTTTGGAAAAATGAGTAGACTACTAAGAGCCCAGGTCATCACTAAATTGAGACACAGACGCGGAGGAACTGTGAGAAGGGAAATTTCTTCTAGAACAGTCTATTCTTCTGCACTCTAGAAAAAAGTTCTAAGGAAAATGTCCCTTCACCAGATTTTTGTTTCTTTGTTTTTACAAACATAATCATTCTGGAACACTACAGCAAAGACACACAGTGTATTTAAAATACAAGACCACTAAGCCATACTATACCTTCTTTAAGTAGGCTATAGCAGAAAATGCGGGCTCTTTCCAAATCTCCTAACTGTCGACAAATTCCTGTATAGACTCGACACAAAGCCTGACTGAAATTGTGATTTGTGGTATTCTTCTGAGCCTTGAGTTTATTGAGAACAGCACGCAGGAAGGCCTCTGCTAAATGCTATAAGGCACAAAAAATGTTGTTAGACTATTATATACTTGAGAATATTTGATAACATTATAGTGGTATGACAAGTAAAAAGAACTGCTACCTTATTGCAAGAATACTGTCTGCATACATATAAAAATGCAGAAAATTAAATCAAAGGCAACCATTAAAAGAAAAAAGAGGAGCAACTTCCCAGAATATGTCTTAAACAGATGCGGAATAGGACTACTATTCTTTAAATATCAATTGTTTAGTTATGTGATTAAAAACTATCTTCCTTAAACAAAAAGTGAGGAGAGAATAGAGGAACCCCAATAACCCAGTCAGAGCAAATGGAGCACCCTGACTTGGCTGCTCCCAGAGCGGTCACAGCCTATTGTCCAGGTGTGACACTTACTAGATTAGCCAACAGCAGAGTCCCTCCCCAGATCACCTTACACTCCGCAGGAGGTGGGAAGGGGGTATTACTGTCTACAGTAACATGGGACTCAATCCAAGATACAAGGAAGGAGAATACTAGGGTTGTGCAAGACTTACTACAGGATGTTTAGAGGGAGGGCTAAAAGTGGGGAGTAGAACAAGAGGCTTAAGAAGCCAGGTGCTGTAGAGGCCACAGGTTTAGACTGGCTACCTGCAGACACCAGGGAGTCTGAGTGTTGGCTTCGCGAGGAACCAGAAGGTCCAAGCCAGCTACCTGAAAGACCAGAGGGTCAGATGCAGGTAAGGCCATAGGTCTGGACCAGCTACTGGAGGGATGTGTGTGTGCTTCTGTGTCTGTAAGTCTGTCAGTGCATGAGACAAGCGGGCAGAACAGGAGTCACCTACTGGATATACTGAGTGTCTCATGTTAGCTGCTGTATATATATGTATATATTTTCCACTACCAAGCTTTCACTCTGATCAGCCAGAGAAGGGAACAAGATTAGGCACATATTGTATGCATGCGTGCCTATTAGTACATACTGGGCCTTGCTACTGGCTGGACCTAAAAACATAAAGCTGCTGCAGCCTCCCTCCTATAAAGTTACCAGATTTGGCAACTCCTAATAAAGATGACCTGAGAACGCATTAGTAACTTCTGTGGAGAACTTCATTACGTTCAAGAACTGAAACAGGGCAAAATGCTGCCATGCATCAGTTGGTGAACTGCTCTGCTGCACATGACAAATTATCTATGAGAGAGACGGCAATTAAAGCAAATTTTTTCAACAGTGATGCTAAGCAAGTTCTGAGAAACAAATTAATGAAAGAGTTTTCCACTAAAATTTATTTGAACAACCTGATGTAGAATAATAAAGGTAAACATGGACTGAAAGGGTCAGTTACTATTGTATAGACAATGCAGTTTAAGTTATTTAATTGAAAAAACTAAAAAAGGTAATTGAACCTCACACTTTTAGAGGAACTCCTACAATTGTTAATGCTATCCACTACAAAAAAACGCTGCAAAAATAAAGCAAACATATTTACAAACGCAGTTTTGCATCCTGGGCATCACTGAACAGTAATATCTTGTGAAATTCTATATTTTCTTAAGTTATGCAAGTTTAGATGTCTGATAACCTTTCAAGATTACACTTTGGCACTGCAGATTGCCCGAACAATTGAGAATTCAAATACTGCATACTTATACTCTTTTCATCTGCACAGAAGTAATTCTTACAACACACGATTAAAAATTATGCTACTTACCTTGTTTTTAATACCAAATTCATAGACAACTTCTTTCTCTTCATCTCTCATTATTGGAATCTTTGAGATATTGCCAACATACATGTGACCTTTAATAACTGGTAACAAGTCAAAACAGGATTCAGCAATTTTCTTCAATGCCAAAGAAACTTTCTGGTAGTCAGAATCAATAACCTTCTTTACTGGTACTGATGCTTCTAAACTGGAGCTGTGTGCTGAATCGCTGATTTCACAGCTTTTGTCACAGAAAGCCTCCTGCATTTCAGAGACTGTATTTTTAGTATTTCCCATAGCAGCAATATCACTGGGCTCCAGCTTTGGTGGTTCACTGTCCAACCTCAGTCTCTTTGCACTTCTTGGCATAGATATTGGCAATAATGTCTGTTTTTCAAGATTATTTGATGAACTTGAAAACAATTGCTGATTTTGTACATCTTTTTTTTGACCTTTGCAACTACCAGATTTCAAACTGCTCCCGGTTTTAACAAAAGCAGTTGACGTAGATGCAATTTCTTTGAACCCCCCTATTTGAGCCACAGGTCCTGGCAAACTCTGGCTGTCTGAAAAAGCACATCGGTTAAGCTGAATATTGCCTTTCAGAATGTTTAGTGTCCTTGCCCTTGCAGACAGCTCTGGGTACATAGTGTCCAGTATTTTCACAGAGTTCTCCTGAGGAGCACCTGGAGCAGCACTATCAGCTGCAAACAGAGGAAATCTTCCTGGAACAGGAAGTGCATGCTTTGGAATGGAAGTACAAAATTTCAAAGGTGAGGAGCGAATCCTTCTACCTACTGCCATTTCTGAGGGTGAGGGAGGAGAAACCAAAAGAGCAGATTTTACCGTTGGAGTATCTGTTAACGGAGACATGAGAGGAGGAACAGGAGTTTCACGTAGTGGGGATATCAGGTCATCAAGAGGGGAAAGCAAAGAGGATTTACCAGTAGAAGACATCACTGGGGACATGGTACATGCAGCTTTTGGAGGAGTAGCAATCAATGGCAATAGCAAGGGGGGAAGAGGAGGACCCATCTCTTGCCTGATCTTATTTATAGTCTCGGATGAGCATTTTGTTGGCATAGAAGTATCAGCATTTGCAAGAACTGGCCGAGTTCGTCTGAGAGTCTTTGTTTTCCTTTTACCTTGAAACAGCCTTTTTGATAGCTTGGCATGCATTACTCGGGCAGCTGTCTTGGTTGAAACAGTCAGGCTTTCAGATGGTTCTTGCTCTTTGCTCTTTTTGAGAACAACATCCACACAAGACTCTGATTCCAACATACATAGCTTCTCAAATACTGTTTTTTGTGGCTCAGAAGGCTGCCTAATTGTCTGACCATTGCACTCTACATCAGATAGGGCTGGATTTGGAAGATATTCGACTAAGATGTTTTTTCTGCTGCTGCCATCTAGGATAACATCAGTGTTGTTTTCTCCTGTGTTGCAAGCAGTGCAAGTTTGATTATGATTATATTCTTCAAACACTGAGACCCCCGTATCAACACTGTGTATTAGACTTTGCTCCACATCTAACTGAAGTATTCCAGAATCATTTTCTTCTAAGAAATTGTCAAGTGCTAACCTTTTTGTATTTAATTTACTGGTTTTTACAGACTGTCTGCAAGCTTCTGAGAATTTGGTTAACATCTGGCATAGTGGTAATCTATTTTTTGAAGCATTTGGCATCACAGGGTTTTCTTTTGATGTCCCAGTTTTTAACTGACTTTCCTCGCTGTCTTTGATGCACCCAGCTCTGTTAGAATCTACCATGCATTCATTAGCACACACAGTATTTTCAGAGGTTACTAACATACACTCTCTCTTCCAAGAAGCTAAGTCTTTAGGATAACCCTCCCCAGCCTCACTTGACAACTCATTTGCAGTATCTGGAGAGGTTTTTCTTTCACAGTGTGTATCCATATCCACCATAGTTTCTGCTTTTAGACGACTAACTGTCAAAGTATTTCCCGAGTGCGTTGTTGAATGAAGTTCACGTACTTGGTAATCAGCATCAACAATTGCACGAGCTCCCAGAGCACTCATTGCAATTCTGGAAGCTCTTGGGTCCTTTCTGAACACAGGAACACATTCAGAACATTTCACATCTGCAACTTTTTGTGTAGAACAGTCTTTCTCTTCAGATTCATTGCTCTGCTCTGGCATACAAAAATCATTTTTAGACCTTTCCATAGTGTTTTTCCCAGATGCCTCAAAACTATTCAATTCTTTGCTGTCTCCCACAGCTATTAGTGAACCAGTTCTAGAAGGATCTGTTCTAACCTCCCACACAGAAGTCCTGCAGCCTGATTCTTGACAATCAAACTTTTGGAGAAGAAAAGTATTCTTATTATAAGAGTTTGCATCCGGGATCTGTGATTTAAGAGATGCCTGATGTTCTTTATCTACTGGCTGCTCCTTCTCATCTGGAATTTTCACTACATTTTGGTGTAAATATCCCCTCTCAGGGCAGTCCAGTTCTTTGCACATGTCTTTTTCAGCAGACAGGATCTCAGCACCCACTTCCAAGCCTTCTGAAGAACAGTTAAATGCACTACTCATAACGCAATTTTTATCTCCTTTGTTTTCCCACATACAGGAAAAAGCAGCTTTTTCTGTGAAATTAGTTTCAAAAAAACTGTCAACTTTCTGAAGACCAAAATGTAGATGAGGAGGCACTGTGGATTCCAAGCCAATTCCCACTTGCACAGGAGAATCTGTTTCTTCAGTATTTATACAGCTCATCTCCAACTCCTCTTGAGTAGAAAAAGCCAAGCCATTATTAAAATCAATTTCTGAAGTAGGCTGGCAGATGATCTCTGAAATATTACTGTCCTTCACAACATTCTCTTCCCAGTTAAAGGAACTGGAACAAGTCTCATTCACCAGTTCCTTGCTTTGTTTATTTAATTCCCCTTTTATTTCATCACATTTAACATTTTCAGTTACCAAGAACTGATTCACAGGTTTTGCAAACTGTGCCTGAAAAGTAAGATTATTTTCTAATAAGACAGATGCAATGGTATCCACTCTTTCTAACAACTCACTGCTTTCCTCTCCAAAATCTTCTGGATTAACTTTGAATTCAGCTTCTTGAGATTCAAACACTTCAAGGTTTTGAGTTTTGGACAACCCATGTTCTAATGTACTACACAGGTTTTCAGGTTGTTTTATTTCATCTTTCATTTTTGTAAAATCTAACACAGAAGATTCACACTTTGCTACACTGCTTTCTGCATCAATAATGCATGCTGTCTTTGGTAGTGCAAGTATACTTTTCAAATCTGACTTCCCTTGCAATAAATTACTACCATTTTCTTCCTGGTGTGGTTTGTCTTTTAAATATCCCTCCTCCTTTATATCTACTATTTTTCCATTTTCTGCACTATGCAGTAGCTCTGACGATTTAGCTAATTCGAGACCAGTTTCTCCATTAAATTTCATGGCTAGTTCAGTAGTCTCAGGTCTGGTGGTGTTAATGTCCTCAATTTTGAGCTTTTCATCATCTTTTGGAAAGGCTGACAAAGCAGTCATGTCCATACCTACATTTTTGTCTATGTCATCCACAGACAATGAATTTCTGATTCCTTCAATAGCAGATAAAGGTAAGTAATGTCGAGAGACTTTACCAGTCTCTGGTTCGCATTCTCTGTTCACTTCATCCTTTACTGTTTGCAAACATTGTTTCTCCAGTATCTCTTCACTGTCACATTTGATTTCAGAGTGCTGAGAGCATGCAGACACCTCAACAGCTCCAGCATCTGCCTCAGTTTCCTTCATTATTCCCTCCCCATCACGCTGTATCATTAGCTGTTTAGGACACTCCACTTCACAGGAGGATTTTGAACTACTGAAATCAGACAATACATTTTCAGGGAGCTCTCTCTCATTCTTTACCTCTGCACAGAGTCCTTTTTTCTGTCTTGCAGCTGTTCTTTCCTCTCCAATTATCACTTGTTTTATGCTATCCCCTACATCACTTGCCATATTAGTTACTTTGATTACATTTTTTGATTCATTTGCAATCACTTCATTCTCTATCAACACATCAGATTTCTCCTCAGAATCTTCACTTTGAAGCACAACGCATTGCTGAGGTGGCAAATGAGTAACATTTTGGGGAACAGATACTGCCCCAGGAGTTTCTCTCTCTCCTGATAATCCATTACTTTCTGCTTTCATTAATTTACAATCCTTTTCATGTGTAGCCTCATAATCAACAGCTCTGATTAAGATTACATTCTCCTTTGTTTGCTCTACCTCACTACATTTTTTCATCTGATTCCGAGACTTGAAATTGTGTAACATAAAATCAGCTGAAGAACCTCCCTCTTCACTGTGCATGTCTTCACTATCTCCTTTCTGTTCTTCGATGGCTTCCACTTTATGTGCTGTTGCTTCAGTTAGTTCTCTCTTCTCAGTTTCCATATTCTCAGAATCCTCCTCCAAAGAATCTTTGTTACTTTCCATGTCTGTAGTTAAAGTAGCAGCTTCAGCTTGCTTTGTTTCAGCATCACTCTCCTCCTTGCCTGACATATTTGGACCAATATGAACATTCTTTTCATTCCAACTCAGGTTAGCTGAGATTTCTGCATCAAGACCATGCTCACGTGATTTGCTCTGTTTGTTACACTCCTCATTGAGACTGAAAACATTACAACTCTGAGGCTGAACTTGGTCTTCTTGTAGAGTACCCTCCACTGCAGAAGCACTGCACTCAACTTCTTCATCGCTGGAACCTGTGACTTCTCCAAACAATGTATCCTTTAATGAAAAATACAAAGTTAGTATGCCAAAGCCTGGTATCAATTTTAAGATCTATTTCTCTAAACAAATACACTGATGGCCCTGACATGCAGTGGTTTTGAGATTAAGGCTGATCAACAGAATTACATCCTTCTCCATCGTTGTTCTACATAGCAAATGGAAAGTACCTCTGTGAAAAGTCAGAGAATTCTTCACCTACCTACTTGCATTCTAAGATTACTGGCAAACAACATTTGAGTAGGTTCCCCTTGACTTTCAAGCTGTGGAATTTTGCTATAAAAGCCAATAGGAGTTGGGACTGTAAGTCTGTGACACTGGGAAAAGAAATTATGACAGCAGTCGAGATGTGGGTGGCTTTGTTTTAAATACACTTCTGCAAATTACGTTTTGCCCCCTTCCACAGGCAGTATGCTAGAAGGTAAAAAAGTATCCATATGGATCTAAACACTCACACAGAGACCCTTTCAATGCATGAGTAACTAATACTGATACTAAAAAAAGAAAAAGGCAGCTCAGGAATATAAAATCATTATATTTGCAGTAATTATATGACCAAGTTAGTACCAAGACAGACATATCCTGAAACTCACCTGTGTAGCTAGTGGTGACAGCTGTACTGGAGAAAGTAGAGCAGGGAGAGGCCTGGCCCAATTCAGTATCTCCATCACATTTCCACCTGGGCCCTTTTGCTCCTGATCAGAGAAGTCCGAACTGCTGTGTGCCCCATCTGTCTGTGTTACAACATCTACAATTTTATCCTCACCAACATGGAGACATTCTTCAGCAGTCCAGTTCTCAACACAGTCACCTCCAAAGCGCTCAGTACTTGTTTGAAGTTGCATGGCTGTTACAGAATTTTGCTTTCCAGCACTTTTTAGCGAAAAATACCAAGACGGTGTTTTGCCATAACACTTCCTGATCTTTTGATGGATTTGTACAGTTTCTAAGACACAAAAATATTGTTAAATTTTTTTTCCCTCCCATTTTTCTTTATAGAGATAATACATCGTAGTAATAAGAATGCATTACCCTCTTTTCAAATGATGTTCCCACAGACTAGTAATAAGCATTTAATGTCACTTTCAGAAATTTTTTCCTTACAGAGATCAGATGTTATTCACAAATAACTCTTTTTTTCACAAAAATGGTATATGTATGTCCTAAGAGCTCCTCTCCCACTTTCTGACTTGAATCATTAAGACTATTCTTCCCAATTTTTCTTCTCAAGAAGCAGCATACTGGGTAGCACTGAAGGTCCATACAGCTCAGTTTTAGCCCGGTAACAGATGTTCAGGAAAAGCAGGACAAGCATGCAGTGACATTCCACACTCAGGCTGTAATTCTCAGCTTAAAGCAACCTGCAGCTTTGAGCCAGCAGCTGCACTTTCAGGCCAGTTACAGTTATACCCTGCCATAAACACAGTCAGGGAGGTCTTAGCTGTATTCCTAGTTTCATGATTTAACACGCATATGCTTTTAAAGTATTTGTTCTTTAAATTTCAATATTGAGTCTAATAATACAAGAGATGTGACTTAGTGAAAGCTAAACCATTGAAAAAAACTTTCTCTGAAGTGAGGTTCCCACGCACTACATACCTATGCGCAAAGGGGTTTGAACCACTAAGACAATGAAAGATACTGAGCAGCTGACAATCCTTCCAAGATAATGTCAACTATACCAGTTTTACACAGTTATTCTAGCAGCAAGAAAGCATGTCCAAGCGCTCTGTGTGATTCTTTGCATGGTATGTTTGGTTTGTTCCTTTTCAAATCACACTTTTTATTCTTACACAGTAACCTATTTCTTATGTATGCAGACAAAACACATCCCCCCAGGAAAGTCTAAACATTAGAGACAAAGAATTTAAATATTTATTATAAGTGTGCTAGATACTTTTAACAGTGAAAAGATGGCCCAGTTTTCTGAAATTTAAACACTGTGATTTTATAAAAAGAAAATATGACCTCCAATAAAACAGTAGAAATCAACAATCCCAAAATCCCAGTGTGCCACACGGAACTAGAACCTATTCTGTAGTATTTGCAATTCTTATACGACATTTGTTAGTGTGATCTTGTTTATAGTGCTGACAAACACTACTGGACACAGAATCAGCAGTATTCAAGCAAGAGATCAAGCGTATTGTGAGTACATCCAAGTACCATCCCACAGTATAAAGAACAGCACATGTACAAAATGGTTTGGAACAGATGATGTCATTAGCTGGCAGATGTCATTGCTGAGCCACATTCCATCATCTCTGAAAGGTCCTGGACAGAAGAAGTGCCCACGGACTGGAGAAAAGCCAGTGTCACTCCAATCTTCAGAAAGGGCAAGAAGGGGGACCCAAGGAACTACAGGCCAGTCAGCCTTACCTCCATCCCAGGAAAGATGATGGAACAGCTCATTCTGGAGGTCATCATCAAGCAAGTGGAGGAAAAGGTTACCAGGAGTTGTCAACATGGATTCAACAATCATGCTTGACCAGTCTGATAGCCTTCTGCGATGGCATGATTGGCTGGGTAGATGAGGGGAGAGCCGTGGATGTTGTCTACCTTGACTTCAGCAAGGCTTTTGACACAGTCTCGCATAACATCCTCATAGGCAAGCTCAGGAAGTGTGGGCTGGATGAGTGGTCAGTGAGGTGGATTGAGAACTGGCTGAATGGCAGAACTCAGAGGGTTGTCATCAGCGGCGCTGAGTCTAG
>Ga0065711_1030388_pt1 | contig 32658 bp, 13 predicted proteins | sample Hoacrofraction12_FD_59098 | JGI IMG/M metagenome (GOLD analysis project Ga0065711, IMG submission 59098) | Hoatzin crop microbial communities from Cojedes, Venezuela - Epithelial fraction 12 v2 (version 2) | ecosystem: Host-associated > Birds > Digestive system > Esophagus > Crop | place...
TTTTTTTTTTTTTTTTTTTTTCAAATGATATAGGCTTTCACTCTTTCTATTGAGTGCTTTACTTTCAATTTTGATATGCAGTAGGGAAAAACTGGGGTGCACAAAAAAATTAAATGAAGGCCACTTCGTTTGGGTAGAGTCCTAAAACCACATACCTGCTGTGTGGCACTCGTGGCTTTTGCGATGCTGGTGGCCATTGCTCCGTTGTCTGTGCCTGCCAAGGCCAGGCCAGCTCCAGAAAATCACCTGGGAAAAGAAGGAGCGTATCATTTATAGAGTGCATTTTTTTGTACATTTGGTATTACATTTAAAGTTGTTTGGACTCGCAGTATTCAGAAATACTGTTTGCTGTTTTTCAAGATCCCTTTCTCCTTCTGTTGAGAAGAGGTGGCTGTGTCTGGGGCAGGTCTAGAGTTTCAGCTTCCCCATAATAAGCGATATAATTTCAATAATGCTCAATTAAGTCAGGTGGTGTTTTATTTGATGATATGCCAAACAGGGCAAATAGCATTTGAATTAATTTGGACTGCTGCTTTAAAAAAGAGGAAGGCTCTAAAACAGCATGATATTTTATTTCTTTTGGTATTTAATGAGTAGATGGTTTGAAAAGTATCTAATTCTCTCTCGGAGTGACTAGTTTTCTGTATTTCTATATTGCAGCTAGCAAGATGTTATTGTTCAGAGTAGCTTAGGCATGACTTTTCAGCTTCTTATAATCTATTCTGTATTTGCATTTGTGTATTAATTTGAAATCCTATACATATTTAATTCTCATGATTTACATTAAAAAAAAGTAGTTCATATTTAAAAGCACTAAGAGACTTTTGAGAAGGATTTGTATCAGTTTAGCTACGCTTAGTTACACATTCCCTGGTAGCTCAATCGGTACACATTTATTTGTGTGTGTCACCTCAGAAATGTATTGTTGCAGATGCTGAGAATATTAAGTAAGGGTAGCCTGCTAATCACACCAAGTCTAGAGGATAGTCTGTCACTGAGACTTTTCTTCAATCCTAGGCTGCAATCTTTTAATTCCCTTCGGTAAAATTATATGTAAGTGGTTATGCTATGCCATTTTAGCATGAGTAGCTCTGTTTTTAAAGTGTATCATGGAGATAAACTCTATTCTTTGATAATGGCTTTCCTAGTGAGGTATGAACATGCTGGCTTTGGTTGTTGTTTGAAGACAAGAAGTGGAAGGATTGACTTTGGATAGCTGTAATGAAAGTTACAAATAAAGAAGACCAAGAAATGTGGACAAATAATCAGTAACTTTCCTAAAGTATGTGCTTAGTGGGGATGGAGGGTGTGTGTATGTTTTTTTTTCCTGTAGGTGATTTTGTTCAAGAGGTTTCTGTAGCTCACCTACTTTGGGTTCTTGTTCCATTTGAAACCATTGTTGTAAAATATGTGTCCTGTCCTTCTGCATAAACGTCCAAACTGTTTATCAAGCCTTCCAAAGGGTGTCAAGAAGAAAACAGTGTTTTATTTCCAAGGTGAAAAATTCAGGGACAGAGCCTGGCATCATGGCTTAGCAAAACGTTGAGTTTTAGTCTTGGCTTGAAAACATATCAGGGGTACACACCTACAGAAATGCTTTGCTGAAGTAGGACAGAGCAGCTCCGAGCTGAATTTGATATAAATTAGCACCAGAATCATACAAGGATCTGGTATCAGCTTTGGAAGTGGATTCCAAACCATCTCAGTTTGATTGGCCTCAGTGAATTAACCCCAAGGCTGGTCTTTTTCAAAACTGTATGCTTTTCATGGGGGAAGAGATTTCCAGGAGTCTCACAGAGCTAAAGTCCTGCCTACATGTATGACTGTTCCCTAAACCCCTGTGGAATCTCTGCTTGAAATGGATGTCCTGGGAAATTTCATTGCCTTGTGTCTGGTTTTGGTAGCTGTGATGAGCAGGGTTGGATCTGTTCACAGCCTCCTAGAAGAGCTCATAGATATAGGGTAAAAAAGCCTTCTCCCACACAACACGAAAGGACACTGCCATCAGCATCTCTCTGAAGAAGCTTCAAGGTGCTTATTTACTCTCAGAACTTGCTGTGGGAATGGTGATGTACAGTGGTGTTGTATTTGGTCTCGTTTTGCATTCCCTGGACACTGTATTGGCACACTTTGTTTGTACCTTGTGACAAAATCCTGAGGCGTGGGCTGTTGTACAAGAGAAAATGTATTATTTTTCTCTGAATGCTTATTTTATTGCTTGTAAGAAAAGGAGAAAGTTTAGGGTGATAAATACTCAATTTAAGGCTTTGTGATTGCTAATTACTAGGAAGAGCAGTTAAGTAAATAAATCTGACTGATGGGTACGAAAAATTTATATGGCCTGTGGGATGGCTGTACTTTGTCAAGAATGCCTGTCACTGAACTCAGTAAAAATGTTGCTTAAATAAGAAAGAGTAGAGGATCACGTCTAAAATGTCTAAGTATTAGCATGTTAATGCAAATTTGAAATCCGGTCTAGACATTTTTGTAAAACAACAAATTGGGTTCAGTGACCTTCATTGCTACACAGCAAAATAGGCTTCCTCCTCCAAACATGAACACCTTTCAGATATGGTGTCCTCGCAAACCTAAATTGCTAACAGACTTTGGGAGCACTTAACTAGAGAAGCTAGAGACATATAGGGAATGTAAAACATACAGAGCATCCAAAAGGGAGCAGTTTAAAATATTTGTGTCGCAGAAATGAGTAAATAATTCACTAATAGAAAATAATTAGTTCTGCTAAGAAGAGCTGTTGTGCAAAGGTAGAATTTCAGAGCAAAATTTTCAAGTTGTGTCACAAGCAGGACTCAAAATGACATACTGCAAAGTCGAGTCTCCTCTTCATGAATTATACGTTTCTTTTGCTTCTGCCATAGTACCCAGTTGCACGTGGTTGTCATCACTGGAGTTCAATAAAAATTTGCTGGTTTGAATGATTGGTGACTGCGTGGGCTCAATGCATTTGCATGCATGTATTTCACAGATATGCGTGTGTGTGGTTTTTATATTGAATTTTAATTTGGGAGCACAGTGAATATGGTGGAATATTACTTGCTATAGACAAAAACATTTATTGCTGTGAACAAGACATTGTCTTCTACGTATGACAAATAAAAGCATTAAATACAGAAGGAATAAACCAGCAGAAAAGAGCTGCTGTGTGATCAGAATGGGCTTCGGTGAGCTTGAGAATTCAAAGCTGCCTTTCTTGGTGGAAAAACACCGCAGGAGAAGGTGCAACTCCAAGGGAAAACAATATTAACTTGCCTTTTGAAGAGGTGGTTAAGATGAATAGAGAACAGTCATTTAGGGGAACTGGTTTGAGTGAGACATGCAAAACACTTCTGACAACAGCAGTGATTTCAGAGGCTGTGATCTCATAGAAAATTAATATCTGAGTGTGAAGGATTTACAATCGTGAAAAAGAAAGGTAAACAGTCTTACATTATGGTCTAAATGGAAGCCCTAGTCCCAGTACAAAAGGGTATTCAGATCGTATACAACTTTATATAGTTCTGCCCCTGGGGCTGTTAAGATTATTTTGGGTCTTTGGGATTTATGTGGATTTCCGTTGATGTGATGTTCAGCACCTCCGAACAGTAAGTCTATGGAGCCCTCATTTTTGAAGGTGTGGAAAATAATTTGTCAGGAAGTGCAGTGGAGAGGAGAATGTAAGAGTGTGTACTAGCGTAAGCTGCTTCTTACTGCGCTCTGCATCTGATGCCTTTCTCCAGTGTACAGCGTGAGATGCACCAAGATCCCCGGTGTGCTGGTAGCAGGATGGAAGTTGGGTTGCAGCATAAATGTGGATGGTGCACCTCACGTTGTATCTTTAGATCTCTATTCCTCCCTCCCGTAATAACGTACGGTTGTAATGTTCACGTTAAAACTATAACTTTGTAGCAGAAGATTTTTCCACGTGTTCAGTCTTATCTGCAAGCTCTTAAATCCATGCCCTGCCTTTCACTGCCCTGGTGTCTGGAGGTTACATAGTTACTCGTAGGTCCTATGGATGTTGGGTGTCAGTCCTGGCCTTAGTGCTCTTGTACAGTTTAGCACTGCTTGAAACATCCTTCACGTTATTATGAAAGCGTGTGCTTATATTTTCTCAAATATTATCTTTAAAAGGATAAGATAGTGATAGTAGGTTACTGCATAAACACTACCGATTAGAGCTAGAAGATAATGATTCTTAATAGCAAACCACCTTGGGATTCTGAGCAGTGAAAATTTTAGCAAAATATTTGTGGAAAATCAAATAATTTCTGTTGTTCTAGAAATTACAATTAAATAGCCCTAAAAAGAAGCTGTTTTCCTATGACTGGCTATGTGCAGTGTGTAACTTTGTTGCATATCAAATCTACTGTGAATTTACAGCCTGGCAGGCAATCTAGCTTGCAAATGAATTTAATTACTGGCCACAAACTATGATTTGCACAGATTTTATTGAACTCGGTTGGAGCTGAAGATGCTCACCGTCAGTTAAGGCAGCCGGTGCGTGCCCTGGCTAGGAGGAGCTCTGCCATGCCAGGGCGGAGGCGAGTGTTGGGAGGGCTTGTTTCTTTGTTGTTTTGTTTGTAATTCCTTAACATGAACATCGGCAAAACATCAAATAACCAGTGCTCTTGCCCACGCTGGGCCATCAAGCCTTTCAATCCCTTTCTTACAGATTCTGCCGGAGCTGTTTCTTTCCTGCATCTCTGCGAGCTGCTTTGTGGGGAGCTGCTTTGTGGGAAGCGCTGGATCTGTGGGGCTGTTACCCACTGCCCCAGGGCAGCTGGCTGAGGCATTGTAGCTTTTAAAGAAGCATCTCTCTCTGCTGCAGTTTTTGCTTGAACATTAATAATATCAGCTCCATGGCTTACCTGATACAAACTATAAGGTGTTTCAATAACATGAACAGAATTCTGTGCTCGGTTAGCAAGAAAGAAATAATTTTGTACAGTTTAACTCAAGCATTATTTAAACCTGATTTTTCAGAATAGGAAGGCTCACTGTATCACTAGGCTTTTTAAAGAAGTAATCCATTGCAAACTAATGAACCTCTGCAGCTGATTTTGTTACACGCACTGTGTGTCAACGAAGGAGCCCGAGTATGTTAACAAAGTGATCGTCCATTTTTGTGCTGCAGGGCAAGCGCTGCTTTAGACATTACCAAAATTCACCTGAGAGAAAATGATAAATACCAGCCCCTATTTTGCAACCCATGTAACAAAGAACTTTTAATGTTCTGACTGGAAATAAAGGAGAAAAAAAAGACAAATGTTAAAATTAATTTTGTCCCTTGTCTTATCTATGATAATTTCTGTGTTGTGTGTTAAATTTCTTCAAACAACTGTCCAAATCAAAGGCAAGGCTTCATAATTAAGACGTACACTGGAATTAGCATATCTGCAGCAGGCATAGAACTTTTTCCTCTGATTATTTTCAGAGGAAGGCTTTTTATGTAAAACTAGGCAATGCTTTTGAAGAGACAAATGGAGTCAGAAGATATGCGTGTTCTGTATTTGTGCTGGAAATATCAACTAATATAATTAATAGATGACTGCATAAACACTAGCAATTACAGCAGAAGAATATATGAAATGTGTATCATGGGGAAGAGTGTCAGTGTGGAGCCATATTTCTGCATCGTCTGTACTGGCAGAAAACTGGAAAAGCTTCACTGAGATGGGTGAAATTACTGATTGATGTGTGCTTATTTTAAAGAAACTTTTTTGTCTAACTTTGCCCAGTTCTGATTTTTGAATTTTAAACCAGCATTGGAGAAGTAGCCAAGATAGACATGTAGAAGCTCTTGAGAAATCACCTTACGGATTCCGGTTTTTGGCAGTATGCTGAATAGGGCAAATCTGATTCCATCCCCTCCTCTGCTAAGTGATGGAGGTCCCCACCTATGTTTTACCTTCCAAGCTGCTGAAATTTCTGCAGACTTACAGTCTTTATTGAGGTTCTCCCTCTGGTTTCTGACACTGACCCTGTTCAGCCGTGAATTTGTGCTCGTAAATTACATGGGGGGATCCCTGTCCAGGATTACAAAATCATGTTCCAAGTAAGTGTGGTGGTACAATACACACTTTCTGAGTGTTATCTTCCATTGCTGCTGCTGAGTAATTCCAACTGCTTTGAAATAGCTTCCTCCAACAGTAGTGCAGTTTGAGGACTGTTGCTTTTGTCCAGAAAAATGCTCTGTTGTAGGTCTTCATGTTCATAAGGAAGTCCTCAAGGTGCGCAACAGTCGCATCTCTGGTGGATTTATTAGTCTTATCCCTTTCGTTTTGTTTACTCTGTTCTGAACGGAAGCTTTTGCACTAGTTCCTGGGAACAAGAACTATTTTTTGCAAAACTTCCTTGTGGAATACTTTTAAGCTAGCAGGTTTGTTCTGCATTGTGTAGTTTGACTGAGCAGGTTAATCCACTCTAGAAGCACAGTTATTTTTCCTGTTCTGTATTTAACTGGAATTGTGGACTTTGGTTTTACTAGATAAATAGGGCTTTCTGCAGCTAGTACAGGGTTATTACCTTTCAAATGATGTGGAGGAACAGTACGACCCTTCATTTTTCATAAGCCAAAAAAAGCTTTGACTTCGAAGATTTAGAATTTCTGTACATCATAAAAGCCATGTACATGGCCAACGAAAGTTTTTTTTTCAATTCAGTGTCTTGTCTCCAGCATTCATGGGTCAGAGATGCGTAACAAAGAATGATTTTCTCTTTTCTACTAGGAAACAGCCTCATTTTTGTTATTCTATCTCTGTCTGTTCCATACCTGTTTGCTTACAAAGGTCCATTTGAAAGGCCTTATTAAAATAAAACCACCCAAAACACACTATTTTATTTGACATCATTAGTTCTTAACAATTCACGTTGGCTGCTCCTTATGATCATTATTCCCTTTATGTCAGGGCTACTCCATAGCTTTTGAAGTCCTCTGGGTAATTTTGTGAAGGTTATCCAATTTTTCCTGAGATCCAGTCAGCAGGAAGCTGTTTGCCGGTTCCAGTTCTGCTGAGCCCCGCAGGTGTCGTTAAGCCGGCTTTACAGCTGCCTGGGAGGCCGAGCGGGCGGTGAGATAGAGCAGGCCTTGCAGAAGGGTGGCAGTCACCGCGTACTTGGAATTTTAGAGGGCAAAAATGCTTCATAGGTAAGTCAACGGAGCCTTGCTCAAAATCCTTACAATCTGACTGTTTAAGATGGGTTTTTAGTATTTTTCTGTGTATCAAAATTTCGGCTGAACAGTCAGGAGCTCTTCCTTCTCTGCTGTTACCTGAACTTGGTGCAGAAGTCCATTCTTTGCATTCCAGTAGTCACGTTACTTAAAAATTGAGGTGGCAATGCTTTCAGTGTTGTTCAGCTCTTCTGTCTCGCCTGGAGGAGGTCCCTCTGAGCAGCGAATGGCAGCATGCTGCCAATGGCTTCGAGTGCTTCCAGCTAGTTCCAGGGGTCACCTTTCCCCGGGACTAAACACGGGTATGTAGACACCTGAATAGTATTGTAGGAAGGCATTGTACGTAGGAATCTGAGAGCTGATGCAGCTAATTTCTAAGTTCAGCCACAACGCTGGTTCTGGGAGGTTTTTTTGTAGTTCTAGGACTTCGGTACAAATCACTGATGCACACAGGTCTGATGACCAGATTGCTAATTTTCAAGTTTTGTTAAAGCAAAACTCAACTTTTGCTGTGTTTTGCTGTTTCTAATTGTAACTCTGTTTTCCACAGCTTGGTTAGCAATCTGTTTGACTGCTACTAGTATTTATGCTATCTGAATAGAAGAAAAATGTAGACAAAGGAAATAAGCATTGGTTACAGCTGCTGGTACTGAGCACACCCAGTTTATCAATACAAAGAGACTTTGTCCCTAAGCCTGTTGTCAATCCCTCACCAGTTCCAGTCTCTTGAGCTTTTGACACATCCGTATCACTGCAGGGGATTATAGTAATTAGCCCAGTCTTCCAAAGAAAACTGCTCAGCCTCCTAGAACAGCTTGACCAAATTTGGGATCAGTGATGTTACTACCGCTGGATGGAAGAAAATTGTTTCGTAAATGACCAAATGTGTCTGACAGAGGAATGAAATTGCACAGAAAGAAACTGTCCTAATTACCACATTCCTTCTACCTTAGGGACCACTTTAAGGGACAGGTCCTCATCAAGCTCTAATCCACACAATTCCTTTGACTTCCCCCGACAGATCCACATCAGGTGATAATGGAGGGCTGGCCTTTTGTGAATGTCTGGTCCAGTGTAATTTTAAAATAAGACAGAAATAGGTGATGCCAGCTATTGTAGCTCAGACTGTAATGTTTAAAAAGGCATTCCTACTTCGTAGCTACCTGAAGACACATCTTCACCTTTAAATAATTTACCTACTAATCTCAGAAAAGCTGTAAACTTAATTCTTACTGAATGTGCTTTTAGTGGGAAAAAGAAAGAAGGGAATACAGTTTAGTAGTCATAACTTTGATCCTATGGTGGGCTCATCCCTCAGCATGTGTGTGTCACAGTCAGTGCCCATGCAGCATGGGGCACGGGGTTTTATTTTATGTATGATAGAAGAATTGTAAACTGTATACAAAAGCGTGGCAGGGTATCCACTGACTGTTGCTATTTCATCTCCTATGTGCATCCTTCCTAGAGAAGTGGTTCAGCATCAAAGTGAAGTCTGTTGTCACATCTTCAGTTTTATATTGTAGTTTAAAGCTGCTTGTTTCTGGAAGAAAATTAAATCCTTTAATGTACATTTAGCTTTCATCTGAAACCTGGCACAGCAAAGCGTGGTTCATCAGAGGTTTACAGAGAGCACAGAGGTGTTCTGCATTTCTGCCATTTTGAGATGTGATCTAGTCCAGTGTTATGATGTAATGGGGATTTTTCAGACAAACACTTGGGCAGAAGACTAAGCGGGAAAGCTGAAGGGCTTGACGCTGACTGTCAGGAGGTGACGCTTTCCTCTTGGTAATGCATGCAAGCTGCTCCGGGACGTCGCACGAGTGGCGAAGAGATGAACAAAACAGTTCTGGCCACTTGTTGTAATCCCAAGTTTTATGGCTGTCTTGTGATGGCAGGAGGTGTCAGGCTGGGAGCCAAACAGTTAATCACACTGTTGATTGAACACCCACCCCATTGCAGTAGTTTAAGCTGCTTTTACTTCTTGCTGCTCTGCACTGCTGCTGCTTTCTGTGTTATTGCTTGAGCTGTTCAAACCCAAACTACCGAGTGTACTTGGGAACATACTGTGGGGAAAAAACTGGAGTTGGCAAAGAAGGGAGAGGATGTCTCTGTAGGCAGCTGTAAACACATTAACCTGCAGAAATACACACTGGAGGCCAAATGCAAGAAGTTTTCTTTTAAAATGATGCTAAAATAGAGATCCACACTGACAATGATAGTGAAGTATTTGGAATGTTATATATATGTAAAGATCTTAATTGCGTGATTAAAAAAAAGCTATATTTTATGTCTTGCATCTCAGGATGTCTTGGCAGGTTTATCAGTTTCTCTTGTACTTGGTTGACGGCATGGACGGAAACAGATTTTCATTTATTCTTTGCAGACAGGGATGCAACAGTGCAGCACTGAGCAACTGACTCTTTTGCTGTGCTTGATATCTTAAATATCTTGGCAATTAGTAATGCAACAGTGACTTTGTAAGTGATTCTCCATGAGCATAATTTGGCCAAATGCCTGCATACTCGGCTTCCTTAAAATGGACAGGAAATCTCTTCCTCACAAGCAATCTTGTTTGCACCGCAATATGCAAACAAACCTGCAATTGCTTTGCCCCGTATGTGTTACCCTCACCAAAAAGGAACCCCCACTCCAACCCAGACATGGCCATGTTGCGGTGGCGGGTAGTTTGATCCCTTACTCTGTTGCGTAGCTCATTCTGTTTCTCTGCTTGGCACTTCTCTCAAACTGGGAGGACGTTGGGATGGGGAATAAGCACTGAGGGCTGCGTTTAGAAAGTGGTGTTGGCAGAAGGTGAATGTGTCTTGTTACCAGTGCTCTGCCTTAGTTCCTGAAATACATCCAGACAGAGCAGCAGAGCTCAAAGTTTATTTTTCAACAGAATGTATACCATCGTTGGCTTCTTGCAAACATTGAATAAAAAATATTATTATGACAATTATGACAAGTGCATTTTTAATTATTTTTCAAAGTTATTGCAGCCAAAACCATCATCGTCCACGATGCATGTTTCTTGCATAGTAATTCTGTGGAAAAGTGTGGGAGCAGTGTTTAGGCTTATTTATAGAGATATCCTGAGGCAGATCAAGGTAAAACAACGAAACAAGTGATACCAAAACAGATAACCTCAAGCATGTTAAGCAACCTGCAGATAATAGAGTCACAGGTTGTCTGGCTTTTTATGCCCCAGTGATGACTCCTCTGAGGGGTGCTGGATAGTTCTGAAGATTCATATCCAAATACAGTTTTTGCTTGGGGATTTCCACCCCTCCCCCCCTTGCCCCCAAGTTCCTCATTAATTTTGGGTCCTGACTGGCAATGACTGCCGTTGTCTAAAATGGTAATGTCCTCTGTAGAAATGTTTCAGCAGGGTGGAAGATATTTCTTGTGCTGTTCTCTCCCTCTTTTTTTTTTTCATTACTTTTTTCTTCCCATCTAGAAGCAAGGCCAGCTTTTTCAGTGGAAAAGAAGTATTTTTGTGATCAATGCTAAGCTGCCTCATTATGAGTGTTGTACTGCCAAGCGATTTTCCACCTGGAAAAGTCTGAGTAAGAATTTTTTGTAACCACAGAGAGATGTTTTAGATATAAAGACACTGAAAGTTGTCACAAAACCTCCTGAGTTTCTGTGTGAAGTGATTTGATGATCTGATTCCGCACAGTGTGCAAATACCCATCCCAAGCACTAACACTTCACTTCTCCCCGGGCACCAAAAGTCTCATAGCCTGGATTGCCTTGCTGGCTTTGTTGGAAGTGTCAGACTTGAGACAGGCTTGCAGAGCAGAATAGGAAGGCAATTATTTTGAGTTCAGCTCTGAGAAGCGCTTATTTCTGTCTGTGTTTGGATATAGAGTTGTCAGTTTGTCGGGCTGCTGGTGCCTTTTACAAGCAGCAAAAACTCTCCGATTACAAATACTACTTTGCTCTAACTTGCCTCCCATAAAGTTTCAGTGCAGGGAAAACTGTGACAGTTGCGTTAAGAGAAGCGACCCCAGTAAAATGGATCGTAGTCAAGTGTAAATCGAGCACTTTCATACCCAATGAAAACTCCTTTTGTTCTCAACACCTCCGATTGCAGTCCCAGAGACCTCCCAAGCACACGGTCCCTGTTCAGCCATGCCTGTGGCCGCTTGCAGCCGGTGTCGCGTGCTGGGTCGGCTTCCGAGAGGTACAGAGACCCTGCCCTGCACAGAGCTTGGGGTTTTGGCCAAAGTTCCCAGTGAGGACGTGCACATTTACAGAAGAGTTGTCAGCCTGCTCATTTATATACTTGCAAAATACAGATTTTCTAAGAGATGATTAGTATCTTGCTGATGTATGATAATGGTAAAGATTGCTGGAGAGAAACCCTTTATTTTAACACTGAAGAAGCACTTTTGTACCTTTGAGAACAGTAGTAGCCCTAGAGTTATTCCACTTTCTTTGTACAGAAGCTTTTCTGCACCAGATCTGTCCCAGCTCCTCCCATCTGGCTTTCCACTGCCAGCTTTCAGAGGGAGTGTACATATCCTTGCAGAGGGATAAACTGAGCAAAGCCCCCATTAAAAAAAACCCAGACCAACACAATAGATTGCTTACTGCAACAAGTTATTAGCGTTATATATATATATATATATATATATATGCCACCCTTGCTATTGGGGTATTAGTATGTTTAATTTTTGCTAAATGTACTAAATTTTATTTTTTTGACGGAGCACTGGAACAGGTTTCCCAGGAAGGCTGTGAGTTCTCTATCTCTGGAGATATTCAAGACCCGCCTGGATAAGGTCCTGTGCAGCCTGCTGTAGGTGACCCTGCTTCGGCAGGGAGGTTGGACTAGATGACCCATGGAGGTCCTTTCCAACTCCTACCATTCTGTGATTCTGTAAATAATTTGAGCGCAATTCAGAGTAAAAATTCGGACAAGGTCTAAAGATATCTGACTGCAAGGGCTTTCCCTTTCCAGCAGAGTAAGTTATTTGAGTAGATGTTCCTAGAGCTGCTGACTGCTGAGGGACGAGCCGCAGACCCAGTAGCAAATTTTGTCTCTGGATATGGAAATTTATTTTGAGCATCCCACAATCTCTTCTCCACCTCCACGTGATTGATAGCTCAGTATCCTGATACTGGCTGCTACAGAAAATACCTGTAAATCATTTTTTTAATGCATGAAACAAAGTGCTATCATACCTGTTGTTGCAGACACAATACAAAATTCATGTGGACTACTTTTAGACATGGAGACTATAAGACATATCTAGAACAATTATTTTTTGTAAGTGTTTTATGGCTCTGGGTGGTTCTTTCAAAAAGCATAAGGCGAGAAGAATGCATGTCGGCTGAAGATGCATACATGTATTTTTTAGTTCTGTTTACTGTTCTTGAAATTATGTGTGTGTGTCTGAGAATTTTTTTAAAAAATTTTATTATTGACTTAAAGACAAAACTAAAATGACTTGGATATAGTCAAAACACAGAAATGTCTAGAAATCCTGGAGAAACAGAGCACTGACACTGTTGCTAGAGCCTAATTATCTGTCACAATGCTGGGCCATGCAGTCTGTTGCAGTTAAAAATTGTTGTCATCATAAAAATGATGAATTTAATTTAATTTGAAAAGCTATTTTAAGTCTTGCTCTTTTTGTACTGAAGAGTTAAGCCACAAGACATTAACACTGAGGTCACCGAAGTGGATGTAGGTGTACTTGCATTAATGTTTAAGTTAATAGGCTTAGGCAATGTGTACGCGTGTTAAGAAACATTTACCATAAGCCAACTATTTTGGGCAGATTCTTTATACCAGGTGAGCAATATGGCTATGCGCTGTCAATACTTGACCTAGCTGCTCTAGGATTAGCTCTAATTCATCTGTATGAGCCCCTGTGTCATTAATGAATGCAAAATTGAGCTATCGTTTCACTTTTTGCCACTTAGACTGAGCTGTCTTTCTTCTGCATGCTCTCCTGGTATACAGAACGATGTTCACCAAGACTTTCCCACACGCATTGTTTGTATTCTTGTGCGGGTTCACACAATGCCTTTGCTTAAGCAGAAACATTTTGTTCTGCATTTGGGTAGCCTTCCTCTTCATCTGTGATGGCTCAAAAGAGTACTTCAGAGAAGTTCCTTCATAGAAATAACAGTTTAGTATAAACCAATCTGCAGCAGTAAGCTTGCATTATGATGATTTCTTTTTTTTCATGCCTGGCCCTGTGAAAACGTTTCTAAAGGAAAATTCAGGAAGTTTTCTCCTTGGTAAAACATTTGATTCTCATTTTTCCTTTACAAACACAATTCCTGTTAGCATCAGTGAAAATTATGGGGAGATTCTCCAAAGCCTTCCAAGTCAATGGAGGCCTTTCTTTGACTTAGTCGGATTTTAATTCATAAGCATGTAAAAGGGATATGAAATACCTAATTATAATTTACTAATGCATTTTAAGAATCTTGTTACAGCAGGCTTCTGTAGAAATACAGTTTAATAGAGCTGGTAAAGCTGCAAGAACTCATTTTCTTCTGCATTGAGTGCTGGGTCAATTAGAAGTAAGCTGACTTATCTATTGTTGTACTTTATGACAGCTCTATACCCCAACTGTCTTGTTCTTGAGACTCTTTCAAGATGACACTCTTTGATGGCTCGTCATCTGTCAGAGCTCTTGTGGAATTGGGTATTTCAGTCTTCCATTGGGTCCATGACATGAAAGTAGCAAGCTCTCTGCCATGAACACCTATCTACAGGGAACGGAACAGCTTAAGCACAACAGGACATCCTTCAGAGGTTTCTGTGTTGCTCTGCTGCTTCTTTAATCTGGTCAGTGATCATTTAGTAGAGACTTGTGAGAAGAATGGTATCATTTTGAAAGATACGAGGACGATGGTATGTTTTAATGATCTTTTGTGTTACACCTAGGAAGGTACTGGTGATAAATGATAACTACTCTTTTGTGTAAAATGGGAGGGGTTCATTTAGCAGATTACGAGCATACATTTAGTTGTTAATTACTCATTAAAATGCCTCGTTAACATTCTACACCATAATATGTAAATTGGATTTATTTTCTCAGAATCGCAGAAAATTGAGGTTGGTAGAGACCTCTGAAGATCATCCAGTGAACTCCTTGCTCAAAGCAGAGCACAGTCCAAAGAAAAGGTTAACTTTTGACTTAATAGAAGTTGTGCTCATTATGTTGGTATGAGGAGATGGAGGCTATTTGCTTACCTCTCCAACAGACCATCACCACCAGTGTGCATTCAGTAACTCCTGCATAAAATCTGAGCTGTGGCTATACCCTTTGGCTTGAAAGGCACCAAAGGGAGTGAAGCTACCGCAGCAATTCTCCAGAGGCAGTGCAGTGCCTCCTTAACTGTCTGCTGTTCATGGGACCGCTCACCAGATCTCACCTGCCTAAGAAGTCATCTTATCCTTTTGTTTCACTCTGGAGTCTCTTTCTAAGTGTGCGTAGGTGTCTGGTGAACTATGCAGCTTATTGTATATAAATGGATAATTGATGCTCTTGCAACAGTCACTTCCCAAATGCCTGTCCGTTATTGTTATTTACATTTGTAGCACCACTGTGCTTTTAAGTTTTTAGCACATCTACTGTTACCCCGTGAATGCTGTTCTCTAATTCTTCCTGTCCCTGGACTCAACTTTGCTTACATATTCAAAAAGGAATCCTTGGATTGAGCTTTTCCATGACATTTAGTGCATCACTTGACGATACCATCTCCCACATCACCTATTACAGTTGCAGCTGAGATGACATGTCTAGGAAAACACATTATCAGATATTGTAGCAGACCAGATGGCTAGTACGTACAGCTTTTATATCCTGCAAAAATACTACCTCAGTAGAAGCAGAAAGCGATCATAGAGTCCCAGGACACAGTGCCAGTGTCAATCAATGTAAGTCATGTCAAAAAAGCTAGCAAAGAGCAAACAAAGCCAAGATTTCATCAGTGAAACAGTCTACATCATGAGAGCTGCCATCATGAGGCTTTTAGTAGCCTCATTGACCTCTCATTACGTCATAGCTCTGAAGCGGACAGGAAAGCGAAAAGCACTGCAGTTATTCCCTCGTTGAACATCAAATTCAAGAAAGATGTCGTAGGAAGGTAGTGTCATTTGAATGAATTCATGCAACAGCGAAAACTGGGGCCAAAACTGACACATTTTAATCTCATTTGTGGTCTAAGTAACTAATGAAGAAGTTTGCCAAAACATTCCTAAAATGCAGGTCAAAGAGTAGAAAGTTGTCATGAGAAGACAATGCCACCTACCTGCTGATTAAAAGCAGTAAGTTACTGTGTTTGTAAAAGTTGAAAATGTATTCTGGAAAACAATGCTGAAGAAAGCTTAGTATTTTAAATATAGATAATTTACTACATCACTCATTCTGCATCCAGAAGTATTGCATTCATGCTAAAGCAGTTTTGTGTGGGCTATGTTAGAAAGAATCAAAAGATTACATGGGAAATGGTCAGGGTTTGGGATGCTTGTGTGAAAATCATGGCAGCAAAGTAGTTATGCTTTTATATTTTGTAAGGTAACACACTTTACCTTTCGAAGCTTAACAAGTTATTGGCAAATAGCGAACTAAACCTCTCTAATAATGTCTCAGGTGATCTGTTGACTCAGGGTCACACTGCTGAATGTTTACTTTGATTTCATACCTACAAGGTAATTTTTTCGGCCAGGAGGGTTAAAAATGACTTGAAAGCCTTGCTTCTTTCAACAAAAGACGAATTTCACAACAAATCCTCTGGCCATAGAATGCACAGGATGCCAGTTGTGACAGATGTCTTCCAGGTAACTGGAGTGGGTTTTTTCTGGCTCCATATCCCACTTGTCTCAAGCTGCTTTACATATCAGTTTCAGTCTTTTTTTCTAACAAGACTTTGCTGATAACTTACTGTGACTGAGTTGTATTCGTTTTTGTGGCTTTGTCATCTAACATCAGTCTTGTATTATCATTGTCATTTATGAGAATCAAAAATCATAATTCAGAACTTGAATTTAGGTCACCATGGTTTTTGGACAGTAGTGACAACATCTGCATTTGGAGTAGTGCCTGACAAACTGTCAATCCACAATAAATAATTAATATCTTTTTAACAATTCCTCGTAGATTGACCTTGCTTGATGGAGCTTATTCATAAGCAGTTTTATGTCTGGTGCCTGTGTATGAAATGCTTTGCTATCCTGACATGCCCAAGTGAAATGGAATAGAGCAGTTTAAAAAAATGCAATAACTACAGAGACTGTCATATGTAAGACAATTATAAGTTTTATTTCATGGAGTTCATAGGGTTTTGTATGGCATGTGCTTCAGCATGGAAAAGCATTAAGACTGCCAATATTCTTAAGATGAAGTATTTCCCAATGTGCACTGCTGGACGAGGAGCATCTTTGTATTCTTTATTTTCTGTCAGTTATTTTACTATCTGCTGATCAGTGAGCCATAGGATATCATATCGCAGCTGACCAAATTGTAAAGTGAACATTTTGGCTGATCCTGGATCAGGATCCTTTACTTCTTATTCTGTATTACCACAGAGTTCTGTTAATGCAGCATGGCCTGTTCACAGTGTTACAGTACTATTGTTCCTTGAAAGCTGAATTTTATCCAAGTTTTTTCATATGTATACACACTTTTTATTTTTCCTCATATATATATACATATGTATGTCTGTGTGTGTGTATAGAGAGATACAGAGACGAGAAACAGGCTTCTGTGGGTAAAGAAACAAAATAATTTACAAAATGTTTAAGGCAAGAGAATTTGGACTGGAAGTACATTTTAAATCAGTAGGTATTATTCAGGAAGTTTACCAGGACTTGCATGGCTTCTGTCAGGAGAAAAAGTTCTGTATTGTTGTTCAGTATCAATGAAACAATTTGTTTCATGATATTATAAATAGTACAGTTACATGGAAGCTCAGACTATGTATAAGTAGGCAAAGCAAAGGAAGAGAAGAAATGTAGGCAGTTTATTACACTGTATAGAAGTTACAGTGAGTCCCATCATGTTCTGGATGGTGTTGGACAGGGGAAACCCCACTTTCTTCCCCCTGCTTGCTGGAGAATAGGGGATAAAAAGACCGTAGTGGGAAGTGGAAGCTTGTGGTAAAGGAGTTTATCTGTATGGTGGTAGGTGCATGGAACTTCAGTTTTCCTTTTTATCTGTATGCATTAATATAATAACACGTCGGCTGTCAGATAACTTTCTTACTTTTGTGGATGCGTTTATCTGCTACAGTTATCAGAGTGCTTGGCAAAACTACAGAGAATGTGTCATTCTACACATTTTTACAGAATTTAAATATGTTTTGCCTGAAGAAAAATAGAAAATCAACAGATGAGCCAGAAATACTCTGCAAGTGTCTGTTCCCTCTCCAGCTTCTGGACCACACTCCCTTCACGCTGTGTTTGTACTTCGTACTATGGCAGTGTTTGCTGTGAGAGGCAGATCTACAAAATTTGTAGGAGTGCTGCGTATTGATTTAGCAAAGCACTTGTTATGCAGGGCCTATCAGAAATTCAGCTTGGAAATCCTGCAAACCTCCTTCAGCTCATCTGATATCAATCCAGCAGCATGCGTGAGGATGCATTTTGCCCAACTTCTGGGTTTCTGCTTGCAGAATTAGAGGCTCTGTTGCTATGGAGACCGGGGCTCGCCACAGTAACGGTCCGTGCTAACTGGCATTAATGATGTCGCGTAATCAGGGGCAGGGAATGGCGACAGCAGCTGGAACTGAGGCCTGTCACTGATCTCTGCTGAACCCGTCTGCTGGTATCGACTGCCGCAAGCGAAGCATGTCCTTAGCTCACATGGTCCTGCCTTTTGTCGACGCATTTGCACACTGCAGCAGCTGTGGCGTGCTGCTATGGGAAGAAGGAAGGTATCTGAACTCAGGAAGGATGAGCCTAAGCAGGCTTGCTGCCAAGCTCTCTGATTTTCTATAAAATACCACGTGCTGCCTGGAGGTGGATCCATCAAAGGCCCGGTGGGGTGGATGGGACAGGGACACCCTGGGTGGAATGGGGCTAGAAGAAGGGGCATGGGGAAATACTGCTGTGCGGCAAGGATAAGGCATTGAAGAAGACGTAAGATGAGACTGGCTGCCAAAAGGCATAAGGAGATGTCAATAGATGACCCTTTAGTCCAGGAGCTTGTTTGGAAGGTGGGCAACAAGCTGACATTTTGTACAGTGCTTACTGACGGGTGATTTTTGCTTGTGAGTTCAGAAATACTGAGAGGCACAGAGGAGCTTCACAACATTTTCTTGCTGCGAAACACACAAACAAGGAGAGGCCTAAGTTAGGGAGACTTACATAGGTTGTAGGTCCCATGTCTAATGATGGGAGTGCTAAATTTTCCCTCCATTTGCATAAGAAGATTCCTTCCAATGGAGATAACTAACTGTTAGTTAGGGGACATTGTCTTCATCAATATATGTATGCTGTACATATATTACAAGGAGTACTGGATTATCAGAAGAATAAAAAAAATTTTCACCTCTGTAACTTGACCCCACTATCTGAATATGCAAGGTTAAAGCAGTGTGCAATTCTTGAAAAACAGAAGTCCTTGCCATACAGATTCATTATTCCCTTTCTGTAAGTTTTTGGGTTAACTGGCTTGTGTTTCAACAGTGCTTGCGTGTCTGTGTACGTGTACAGCAGTAACATTACCAATGCTGGCTAGTGTTACGGTGGCCTGACGCTTCATGTTTCAGGTGTAATGTTGTTACTAAGCATTCAGACATTCCCAAGAGCAAGGCTGAGGACAATTATGCATAAAGATTGAGAAGCAAGCGCCAGAAATAAGGGGGGGGTGTGTGTGTGTGTTCTCAGATGCAGATTTCTGGTGATGGAGTGGTGCACCATATTTCCGTAATATCTTTGACTTTTTTAGGGCACAGGCTAGACCTGAGTTACATGTGAATCGGAGTTTAATAATCGGGGGAGGACAGTATTCTTGCTTGGGTTGTGTTAGAAATGGGATGTTTGTGGTCAGGCGTGGGATCATGGGGGAGAGAGAAGAGCTGGCCATTTAGGATATTGAGTGCTGCCCTGAAGACATGGGTTCTGACTTTCTTCTGCTCAGATGTCCTGCGTGATGCTGCTCACATCAGAAAACTTGGTTTTTCAAGGACTGCCAGCAGTTACGTGTTCCCTCCTTTTATTTGACAACTTGCCTTGTGATTCATGGTCTACCTGTAGAAGTACTGAGCACCCATTATAGCAAATGAAGCCCATAGAAATGTTACTTCTGAATTAAAAACACTATGTGTAATGTATATGCCCTGAAAAATAAGATCCAAAGCATGGCTGGTTGATGCAGCCAAAATCAGAGGATACATTTGGCCTTGTAAACTGAAGATTAAGTGCCTTTCATTTCACAAAGCTGTTACTGATAATAAATGCATTAGTACTTATTATATATATAAATATAACAGAGAACTACAGAAAGGCCTATGAGGAAATTAATAATTTAATCTTCAGAAATCAGGTTTATCATGGAGAATAAAAGTCCTTCTGCCACCCATTTAGCATCAAGGAGAAAATAAGTGCTCAAAGCTCTGTTTCTTCAGTGCGTGCTGGCTGGCCTAATCGCTGAAGGAGGCAGAGGTCTCGTGAATATATAGTATGAGGTCCGCAATTATTGACTGTTTCACAGTACATGCACATAACGGGGTTGAACAAAGATTATAGTCATAAATAGGAATTTTTTAGGTTTTGAGTGCTTATCTTTGCAACCTAAATGACTTCTGCTACATGCTGTTACACACATGTTTGGCTACTGGACAGATGCTAAAAGCGTCAGTTTGAACATTGTAACACATTCACTACAAAATTTGGTAGCCTGGCTTCCAGACTTCCCATTCTGTTAGCGCCTGAATTAGTCGAGATGGGTGGAATACATGGCAGAAAAAATTGTTATTAACAACAAGCTCTTCTAGCAATGCCGTTCACAATAAAAAGGCACACATGGAATTTGGATCTGCAGTTCATCAGGATTTTTGTTGTGCAGTTGAGACTCTGCACGCCCTGAAGGGCTCCCAAGAAAGAGCAGCTCGAGGAGTCTTGTCGAGGAACCTCGTCGCTGTCATTTTACACAGTGAACACCCAACGTTCAGCTCCCAGATCTCTGGGGTTAGTTTCCCATTTGAGCCTGTAACGATGCAGAGATCGCACAAGAAAAATGGCTGTAGGCGTGCCTCTTTATGCTCCTTAAAATTAATAGGATTTTGCATGTTTGCCCATCTGATACCATTTTCTTCCACAGCCCCCTCACTCTTCTTCTAGGGTACCATCTGCATCTTCCCCTACAGGTCTCCCCTTTGTTGCATTTCTATTATGGTGCTAGGTTAAGTACATATTATGCTGTTTAAGATGATGTAGGAGGTGAGACCACGTGTAGAGTACTGCTAAACATACTTTTGTTTCTGTTGCAGAAGTTCCTGCTTTTCCCAGCCTAGGAACAGGTTAAAAAAGAAACAGTAAATGAATTGGGGAAAAGAAACTAGAGGGTGAAATACCAATGATCGAATTTCCTGTGCTCTCCTGTACACAACAGCAGCTGAAGGGACTATTCCTGCACACGTGTGCAGTTCAATGCACGATTAATTCAGAAATTGTCCCCTTATACATGGCTATGCAGCAGCAGCTAATAAGATCATACAAAGCAAAAGACAGCAGGAGTCTTTTCAAAGGTTACTGCAGTTTCTTCTCTATCCTCACTGGGCACTGTTTTCTCTCTGATTCTGCGAGATGATTAGGTTGTGGAAAACACCATTCTCTGAGGCACCTGTGTTGGTGGCTAAAAAGAACATATTTTGCATTTGAAAGTGGAAATTTTATCCTTCCTGTGTGTTAAAAGATGGCATTAAATCCCAAAAGCGTTTCTGCTGATAATAGGCAAGAAACCCCGTGCTGTTCTCTCTCATGTGAAACTCTTGAGTTTAATGCTCCTTGAAATATTATTTGCAGAGTTACACCATAGATTGTATGATGTAACCTCCTTTATGTGCCAGTCTTAAACCACAACACAGTAGCAGATTTGGAGAAATGAGAAAGGTACCATGGTGCAAAAAAGCAGGAGGCACTCTGCTGTTTCCTGGGTGGTACAGAGGGCGGTGAAAGCAGAGCGGTTAATCTTAAATGCCATGTAAAATCACACATGTCAAGGTCATATGGCCTATTCATGTTCATGAGCATCTGTTGTGCTAAAATTAATGCTAGGTGAATTTCAAGGAAGGTGGTGATGAGCAGAACGCTGAGTTATCTGCCACTATTTGTGCTTGTTGCAGTGTAGAACATTTAGAAAGGAAAATTCACCCGGGGAGCCCTGGGCAGCCACTGCCGGGGCAGCGGTGGTGAGACCAGCACCATCCCACTGCCAGGAGCTGGGGCATTGCCTGCAGGATTTCCTTAGATCCACATGTTTAAAATACCTTGGGTGTCATCATCAAGTCTTTTCTTTAGTTTTTATGGCACGCTCTCTGCGAGGAGGAGCTCAGAAAGGTTTGTTGCTTAGTTTTCCTCTTCCTGCTTGCTTGAAGGTGGGAGAAGGAGAGCAGAGAGCCTTTATGGGGACCACCCATCTGACAGGGTTATGGCCAGAGCGTGGCAGGGTCACAGCAGTTGTGGCAATTGCTGCAAACAGAATTCCTATTGCACTGCCCTGGACCAGACAATCTGGAGGAGACCTTCCCCGTGAGAAGTTTAAAATTAATAAAAAGTGAACTACTATTTCACTTCAAGCAGTAAAAGCCAGTGGACAACTTCTTGTTCTTCTAAGCTGCATTAAGCTATTAAACCGTACTAACAGTATCAAAGCCTGTTAATAGAGTTCAAGCCAGACCGAAGTGCTGGCAGCAGGAGCTCAGGTCCCTGCCCACTTCTCCTCGGGCCAGGCTGGGGTGTGGGGCTGGCGAGGGGCAGCTGCTGGGGCCAGCCAGGCCGGGAATGCCACTCTGTGGGGTTCTGCCGGGAAGCTGCTCCCCTTACCACTGCTGGCAATGTCTACCTGGGGGGACATAGTTTGATTTATTGCTGCTTACAATAGATTCAGGTAGTGGGAAACAAAAAGACAAGCATTAAAGCAAACCTTTCTTCCCCCTTCCCAGGCATAGCTTCACTCCTGGCTCCTCTGCCCTCCTGGAGCAGGGCAGGGGGATGCTGCGGTGTTACAATTGGTATGTAGTGGTTCCTCTTGGCCACTCCTTCCCTCTCTTATTTAAAAATGCACATAACATACTGTTATATCTGGTAAGACTGAAAGACCGTTTCAAAATCTAAACTTCCTTATCCTAAGATATGGACCTAGTATTCGTGTGTAAAATACAACAGTTAGTACAGCGTTGTTAGGTGCGATGCTGCTCTCTGCTGGGTTGCAATACCCCTCTGCATCTCTTTTTTAGTTTTAGTAATAATGCTACTAAATTATGTACATGCAGAGATGTACAAATGATAAATGATGCAAATGATAAATCTTTCAGTTTTTTAAACCCAGCTTGGGGTGTAAACTTCTAGGGTGAGGAAGAGGGGACACCTCTTCTGCAATTCTAGTTATTGTAAAAGCTCTGTATACCCAGGTAAAGCATTCCTCCTCACAAACCTCACCACTTGAGAGTGTGCAAGTTCTATTTTAGCTGTGGAAAGACAGAGCTGAAGCTTGCTTTTCCAGGACCCAGGACCAAAGGACCACTTGGACACTGTTGTTTAGCTCAGTAGAGACAAGTGTGGATCTGAGACCAGAATTTTGCTTAGCTAGTGAAGTTCATACACCCCTTGTACCTGCTGAAAATTGAGAAGCTTTCTTCTGCCCAGGTGGTCGTTTTGTTGTGGTATGAATGCAATGCATCAAATGGGGACTTGAATATTATGAGCTAGACAGAAAAGCGTGCAGCGACTCTGAAATGCCTGAGAACAGAATTGCCCTTGTTTAAGTTCACAGTAGTGCTTTTCTCTGAACCCAGACTTTTTTAACCTCCCTGAGTTAAAAGTATTTAGAATCTTCAGATATTGTAGGATCTGAACCTATGAGTATTAGAGAAACATAACATAGTACTACAGCATAGACTTTACTGTTGTTTTCAATATTGTTCACTGTTAGCCAAACACAAATCTCAGTCTCAGCTGATGATTTAAAGACTGTTTTTTATTAAGAAAGCCCTTTGCTATGCATCCTTGTGTCCTGAAAAAAAAAAGACGACAACTACAGGAGTGGAAGGGACTGGTAAATTCTCTTTGCTGGCTGGTTGCAGTTATGGAGAGGTGAATCCTAGAGATTTTATTGTTCTATTTAGGATTTTTGAAAAGTTTGTAAATATTTCCTCCAGTATGCAAAGATGATGTCTCAGGATACCTCTGTGTTCTGCAGTGGTGGACAATGCAGTGACCTTCAAGCCAGCACCAACAGAGACAAGATAAGCATGTCAGCACGAGGGTACAAATTAATCCAGCTAAAAGATGGAGCACAACGTGCTGATGTGCCTTTCCCACTTTTACGCCTGACCAGCATGCTCTGCCATGCAGACATGTTGGCTGACTCAGGACTTTGTCAGCGTGCTCCATTGCACGGTGTCGAGTGCCTCTTGAAAGACTGGTGGTTAAGGCTTTACTTGGAGATTTTTAATTCAGAGAGGTTTCTGAAGTCCCAAATGAATATATTGGTGCCTGACTAGTCTGTTCCTCCTTTTTTGGAGCTGTTCTACTTTGCAGAAATAATAGTGTTTTAACTGGGCCATTCATTCATTGAGGTGATAGGACACCTGGGATTTTGAATCTAGGCTTCTCACATCCCCGGTGATATGCTAAATATTAGCTAGTGTTTGTCTTTGTTATCTCTCACTGGAAAGTCCAGCTTCTGCCTTTTCCATACAAACCAGTTAACTCCTGCTTTGAAACTCGTCTTCTGTAGTGGTTAGTGTCATCAGAAGAACTTGCAAACCTTGAAAGGCATTCTGGGTCTGGGGGCTCTGTGAACAGGAGGGAGGCAGCCTCTGTTCAGCACCCTCTGCACAGGTGCTCCAGGAGCGCTAGCGTGGCAGAGTGGAATTAAAATGCTGCCTGTAATCCAGTGCTGCATGTTGTAGAGATACAAGCTTGTTTTGCTCTTTGCAAGAGCTTAAGGGTGATAAATTGAGCTGTGAGGGAAAGCCTGGGTTGAAGTATGTATTTGTTCTAAACCGAGACACTTAGTTCTTTTTGTACTTCTTTTTAACATGAAGTCTCTATTTGCTGCCTTTATCCCTCTGCAACGTAAAGCACAGCCTTAACTCATGCAAACAAATCATCTGCCCTGCTGCCACATGTATACAAACTGATAGGGCTGTCTCAAATTGAACTGGTCTGGCACCTGAGGGTCAGTTTTGCTTAGATTTTTGCAGAAATGTTTCTAGTCCGTTCCAACCACGATTCACTATCAACTTAACTACTATCAGACAGATGTCTGGTTTTCGACAAAGATTCTGTGTATGCTCTTGGGAGCGTCTCATTCTACACACGGCAAACTTCCAGGGCTCCGAGCAAGAGCATCCCATTTTTGACTTTCAGAGTAAGGTTGAGGAAATGGATAAATTACCATACTCTTTATTCATAATTTTCAATGCTACTGTCTTGGTGAAATGTAAAATTGCTAAGTATATAGTGATAGTCAAGGGGGATCATTTGATGTACTCAGCTGAGTTACAGTAAAGCTTCCAATTGTATCAGGCATGTCAAATTGCAGTATAGTTTTGCAAGGATACATTTTTTGGTAATGATCTCTGCAATACATTTTCAAATCTCCATAACAGCAAGAGGTTGTTTGGGAAAGTGATTGAGACAGCTCCCTTTTTGTAAGGTCTTTATTCCCAAGGCTCCCAAGAAGTCACAAAGTGCTTTTCAGAAATTATTCCTATTGGAAAGACCCTGCTGTTAAAGTGAAGATGATGATTAGTTTAGACAGAGTGCTGCCTTTATTCTAGCCATGTATTGGGACCCATTCTTGTTAGTTGTTTGAGAAGACAAGCTCTTCATCCTCATTTTCCACAGGAATTAATGGAAACTGAAGGCACTTCAGGAACAAATTCTTGGTAATGCATGCCTTTCTGTGTGTCAGACACATCTCTTGATTTTGAGGAATGCTTTGTTTCACTAAGCGAAGGTGTGTTGTTATGGACAAGCTCTTTTACCTGATGGGACAGATTTCACAGTGAAAGAAGCTGTGCATCGAATATACCTTCCTGTATTTAGCTTGAGACCTATCGCTGCCTCTGCAAATTGGCTTCAGATCTAGAATCTTTCTGTCTTCAGTACAGACTCAGACCAGGCACTTCAGTGTGAAGTGAACACAATTCTAGCCTAGCACACTTAGGCAGATCAGGGATACAACTGGCCAAATCATTTCGATCTATCATTGTGAGAAAAGAGTTTTCTGAAGGCCATGTTTATGCTTCTCAAGTGCAGCACTGTGAAGGTGGTCTGAAATCTTTTTGACAGGAACACAAGTCGCTTCTTGACAGACCATTCAAACTGATTCCAGTAGACTTCCTACAGCCAGAATTGGTCTCTTAAATGTCTGAGTGCTGCAGAAACACTAGCCATTAAAAATAAGTAGGATTCTTAATATAAAAATATAAAGTAAATGTAGAAGTGAAAATTACATTCCATAGTCCTTGAAATGCCCATAGATACTGGAAGTATGTATGATAGCAGTGGTCTCACGTACTTTTTGTGTCTATGAGGAGTTTTTCTTTATACGGTTCCATAAACAGGGGCTTGGAAGTTAAAAATTAAAAATTATATTACAGTATTACTTTAGGAAGGACAAAGAAAAAAGCTAGTGTTTTGAAAGTGACATCTACAGTATGTTTTTAAGTCATAGAAGGACAATGACAATAAGCTACATCCCCCGTGATTTCTCAGGAATTTGTCTTTAGCTGACTCAAAAATGACTGTTTTAAAATCTAGATTATTTAGAAAAGGTATCTTTAATAGGTTCTGAAATACTTTTACAAGGTAACTGGCAGATGCTTACGGAAGAATGTAGGCTATTAATCCAAGACCAACAGAAGCTCATGAGGCCAGGCCCTTCAGCAGTGGGTTATACCCTGGTCAGAGGCCTGTGGCCCGTTGCTGGGTTTGGTCTTTAGACCTTGCTTTCTGTCTTTTATCTGTCAGGTAGGGAAAATGTTTCTTCATTTCTGCTGCCTCAGGGGTGTTTTGATCTTCTCAAGTGCTTTCTGTAGAAGTTCTCTGGTAGTCTGTATCTTTAGGCTGCCAAGGTTTTCAAGGCATATGTGATAAAGACAGCACTTTACTCTGTCCTATCCTGGTGTACCCCATACTGTTAGTAGCACAGTGGAATGGAGGCAGAATCTGTACACGATGACCTCTCTGTCGTGGAGTTAGTCCTTTATGTCCTATTTGTAATCAGTGTCAGTGCATTTAATCTTGTTTTCAGTAGGATGTTACCTTAGGGGAATTTACAAGTTCGTTAATTGAACCCTATCCAGCTATCCTTGGCAAACTGTTTCAGAGCTCTTCAGAAAGTTACATGGGAAAATATGATTATGGATAACGATTACTATTGATGTCCTGAATAGACTAAATACTTACATGAACCCAGATGCTTACTGCAGTATTTGCACCTAGAGCAATGGCATATTTTAGCCATCCCAAAACTTTGTGCTTGGACTGCTGTAATGCCGAAATAACTGTCTTGAAATGTGAATCTATGGCTGCTTTAGCGTTACTTGACCAGGAGAGGGGGATAGTTTGCCATTCATTTCTCCAGGCACTTGTGGGAAATAGGACATTTGTGCTTAGCTTCACTGCGTTTTCAGCAGATGTAAGCATATGCCACAGTAATCAGATCTGGCTTTCCTGAATGTTGAAACTTGACTTTTCGGCTGTTCTAGACCTAGGATTTTAGTCCAAATTTATTGTTTGTTTTCAAGATCTAGCATTCACCGCTGATGAAAATATTTCATTAGAAATGTGAAGGTTCCTTGTGGTCTGTTTGATTTGCGGCATCTGAACAGAGGATTTCACAGGGAAACAGAAGCTTGGGGGTCGTTAGCTTGGAGCAGTGCCCCGTGCCATCCACACCATTGATTGCCGGGGCCCACGTCAGACCTGAAATGGTACAGCTGGGCAGTAGTTCTAAACACATGTGCAAACGGGACCAGGCTGTGCCCACAACGGTTCCTGACTCTGAGGGTGTTTTTTTTTTTTTTTCTTTTGCATTTCTGATGTTTCTCTACAGGGCCTCGTTGCTCCTCGCCCTCCACAGGCGGGCTGCAGCCGAGGGTGCTCTCCGTGGTGCTGACCTGGCTGAGCGCTGTCCGTGGTGCTGCCCGGCCTCCGCCCCGCTGCGCCCTGTGCTGGTTCCCCCAAAGGCACCAATACGCCTCTAACGAGCCCTCCCCAAGGCACGTGGGAAGAGCTCAGTGGGAGCAGAGCAGAAAGCTTTTGTCCTTGGGATTCACTCTGTAATAAATCTGTCTCATCGTTTTTTTTTTTTCTGTCCTTGCCAAATAAACGTGTGCTAATGTGTGCTAGAGGAATGCAGTACACCATAGGTAATAGTGCTGTTCTACATAATGGTTTGGTCATACACTGGGACCTCTGAAGTTATTTGAGTGAACGAAGAGACTCCAAAAGTAAAGGAATCTCAACCTTCTTTTATGAGGAAAAAGTGAAAAACATCTAGCTTAGAAGAAGGGTTTAATATGTTAATTTGGAGAATATCTAAAAATAGTCTTTGAGAGCTCTTTGAGAATCCTTAATACAAAATCTTATCCTGTGATTTTATAAATAAGTATCAGATAGGTCTGATCTTGTTATAAGCAGTGGAAAATGTGCTAGAAACACAATATTAAATGATGCACCTGTTTGCCATAAGTATTTGATGAAATGTGTTATCTAACTCTTCTTTATGGTTTTATTACATCAAACAAGCAAAAGAGAAAGCAAATAGCATTATTGGCTTTAGAGCAGGTATGCTAGACTTCTGTAGGTGTTACTTCAGACACGTTACTGCTGATGTATTTTAGAAATTGTATAGTTAGAATCTTTCCTATAATTGGTTATGTGTAGTCACTTTATTTTTGACATCCACTATTGTGGCCTAAACATTCAAGCTCCAAGCCTAATTACAGGTGGCTAGGTGAAATCTAGAAATGCCATTTTAGATAGCATATGTATAGTAGACAGAATATATAAAGATGCATCACTTTGTCATACTCTTCTTCTTCCATACTTTGCAAACTGAAACAAATGGTGAAAGACAGTTGTTTATTTTGTGGGTCATCTTTAATTTTGGAAGGCTCATTTTTGGGGTCAGACTGCTATATATACAAATACATACGTATGCAATAATGTTTGTATGAGTAGCAATCACTCAAGCGTTTGATTTGATAGGTATGGACATGTAAACTTTTAATTTAAGGTGGGTAGGGCCCATTCAAACGTGAATCCATGTGACCTGGTCCAACACTAAAGCGCAGGCACACTTTTACATGTAACAGCAAGGATGCTTAAGCAGAGCTGATTATGTGCAGCATCTAGGTTGCAACTGAAAGGATTTAAAGTGGATGAGCTCTGGGTCACGTTGTCTTACAGGCTTCCAACGCAGTGGCAGCCAAGTCAGTTTTCCTGTTATATTCTCTTGTTGCACACGCATAATTGTTTTTTGTATCATTATTTGTGAAGTTATTTATATTTACATCACCCTGAAGCACCTGGCTTTGAGATAACAGAATTCTGTTTCCAGACCAACAAATATTTCTGTTCAATTGCTTGTTTTACACACGACGTTGTAGTCCAGCCACAGTATTGTAACAGGATTATTTCTGAATATAATAAACTATTAAGTCAGATAAGTCAGTGGGGTTAGAATGAAGAGCCATCCTTTTGAGTCTTCGGGCAGCTGAATGGAAAGATTCCCCTAGTTTCTGGGAAAACAAGTAATAGGACTTTTAATCACAGGTGGTAGAATTGATCCATCAGAGACACAAGTGAAATACATGCAAGTACCTTTCAGCATATAACTTGCTTTCTGTGAGTTTTTCTCAGCTAATTAAGCATGAAATATGGCCCATCTGTTAGAGCAAATCTAATTCAGCAGTATCTGGCTATAATGGAAATGCTCAGAAAAAAAGGTGGAGAAAAGCATTCTGAGAACAGCCCAGATCGTTATATGGGAAGGCATTCAAGCAAAAAAAATTAAACCACTTATTTTTGTCATAAAAATCAAAAGCTCTAAAATCTTAGCCACTCCCTTCAGCTTTCTTGTCTTCCAGCCAGAGAGACAACATCTGGTCGTGCAGGGGAGGCAGGTATCCACCTTGCAGGATTAGAGAAGGAGCATCCCCTCAGGGTGTTGGACCACTTGTCTGTGGTAGGAGATGGTAGCTGGGGAGCAGGCAAGATGAATGCAGACCCCAACAAACTGCCCTGTTCCTGTCTGTGGGTGGCCACTCTTGGGTTGTCGGCAGAGCAGAGACCAGATTGGCAAGCTGCCCCTGCAAAAGATGGGGCCATGCATGGATGAGCGACTGAGCCCCTTTGCAACAGAGCCAGCAGGTGTAAGCACAGTGACTAGGGAGTGCGAGGCGGGAGCCTGAGGAACACACTGTGGATCTGGGGAATCAGACGTGGCAGATCTGCAGCACCTTCAGGAGGATCCCTCAGCTCCTTCTTTGCATTAATAGCAGCTTCTGTTCCCACAAGTTCAAAGACAAAAGAAGGTAGGGCAGGAAGGCCAGGACAGGAAGGAAGATGAGAAGGCACATTGCAGTGTGGAATTAAATGATTGTGGTCTGGATCCAAAATCTGTTTAAATCAATAAAATGTCTGCTGTTGCCTTTAGTGAGCTGTCAGGTCAGGCCCTGTTTGACTTAGTTAAAATAGAATGTGACGTCAATATTTTCAATCAATATGAAAACTGAAATAAGTGAAGCGATATTTAGAATTAATGCAACTTAGCTGTTGTCAGAAAACTGCAAAAGGAGTGCTCTTGCCAGAAATGTCTATCTCTAGTTTATTTAGGATTCTAATGAAACAAATACGCTTCTTGAATTCCCAGCTTTGGCACAGCTGGAATATGTTTTCCTCATATTTGGGATATTTATTTAAACCAGAGGCATCATTTTCTGAAGGGCCTTTCTAAATCCTATTCTTGGTGTTCAGAAAGTTGGTGGTGTGTGCAAAGCATTGCTTTGTCATGGCACAGCTTGGACAGTAATAAAGGATGACTGCAAGGACTTCTATGATTTGAGAATGGCAGTTGTTTCATCTTGCCTTCTTTGCTGGTCTGTAAGCACTTATCTGTGACAAAGGTACTTTGAATGCATAGTTAAGCTGCAGAACTTCACCTTAATATGTCGTGGATGCTGGAAATTCAGAAAAGGTTCAGAGAGAGACTGAGCAGGTTAATGAAAAATGGCCTGTGAGGATGACTACATAAATTGAAATGTCTAGCACAGATGTCCATCAGTCTGAAATGACCAGAAGCAGGGTGAGTACTTGAAAATGTCATATGTGTTTGCCCTCTTCTACCCTTTGCTAGGTATCTGATTTTTGGCCACTGTTGGAGACCGAAGACTTTGGTCTCATCCCACAGTGATTGCTCTTATGTCCTTAGAAGCAAACATGTAACCATACTATCAATTTCTTCATCTTTAATATATGAAAAATTAATCTTGTAATAGTAGATGAATATGGTATTGCAAACATTACTGTGTCATCTGTAATATGTTTTAAGTACTGACCACTAAACGTGTCAGTGCTGTGAATTATACCACGGTGGTAGAACAGAAAAGAAGGGAAAGACATTAAGGCTGGTCTGATTTATGTCTATTAACAGAAGTACCAAACTTGCCCTTTTTCATTTCTTCTTTATTGCCTCTTTTGAATTAATAAAATAGATGTAATCAAAGTACACAAAAAAGCCAGAACAGTTTTATGTATCGTCTTTTTAGTACCAGTTCAGTTCAGTGACACAAATTTCCAGCCTGGAGCTTTCTGGAACACATTGTATTCATATATTCAGTAGCAGGAGAATCAGAGGGTGGAGAGCCTTTTTTTAACCTTTTTCTTATGGGAAAATAAAAAATAAAATGAAACCTATACAGTATGCATACTGATTGCTAACTCGCTTCCAGAGCTATTGTACCTTTAGAATTAGGACAATTACTACTGTGTGTGAGTAATAAGTAAGAGTGTGGATTAAACAATAAGTGAGACAGGAGACAATTTATAAATGTAGTGTATGCTTCCGTAGTTAGCTTTGTGCTTTTACTTTCCACAAGAATTATTTTGCCTTTTTTTCTAGGAATATGTAATTCAGTAGATATTGAAATGGCTGAATGTGCTAATATGCACAATCCATCTGAATCATTTTAAATAGTTAAGTACATTGTTATGCTGCTCTGACACTCCAAATATATTTGTCCTTGGCAAAAATATTCCATCATCTCCATCCTTATCCCTCAAGAGGAAGTGTTCAGAGAAGAGTTTCCTGACCAGAGGGACAAGGATGCCTACCTCTGACATTTAACCTGGCTAGAATAACAACAGAGAGGGTATGTTGATATCCGTGCTTGTGGGTAGATGTGAGCTAATTCTGCAAGTCAGAGCTCTCTGATTTCTAGGCTTCTAATGGCTGTGCCTGCACATCTCCAAACCTGGTCTAACGTGTCCTGCCTTTCAACAAGGAGAAGTTTAAATCACTGCACAAGTTGTAAGAACAGAGGTGGCTGTTGTTGTGTAGTTGCAAAATAACACGTAGATGTACTTGTTAGACACAACATACGAGTTAGGCAGTGCATCACCTAATTCCTCTATAGCATTGCGATCTGCCTTGTCCAGAAGAGTCTTCCACAATGCTAGTCAAGAAGTTGAATGGCCCAGCTTTCATCCTTACCAAACTTCACCTGGACAGGCCACTTGGGAGGAGTACAGGAATGTTGTCAGAACATGCAGGGATGTGACGAGGAAGGCTAAGATCCACCTGGAATTGAATCTGGTAAGGGATGTCAAGGACAACAAGAAGGGCTTCTTCAACTACATTAGCAGCAAACGGAAGGCTAGGGACAATGTGAGGCTGCTGCTGAATGAGGTGGGTGTCCTGGTGATGGAGGATGCAGAGAAGGCAGAGTTACTGAATGCCTTCTTTGCTTCAGTCTTTAGTGCTAAGGCAGGCCCTCAGGAATCCCAGGCCCTGGAGGTAAGAGAGGAAGCCTGCGGAAAGGATTACCTTCCCTTAGTTGAGGAGGACTGTGTGAGAGATCATTTAAGCAGTCTGGACGCCCACAAATCCATAGGCCTCTATGGAATGCACCCATGAGTACTGAGGGAGCTGGCAGATATCATTGCTGAGCCACTCTCCATCATCTTTGAGAGGTCCTGGAGGACAGGAGAGGTGCCCGAGGACTGGAGAAAGGCCAGTGTCACTCCAGTCTTCAAAAAGGGCAAGAAGGAGGACCCA
>Ga0065711_1030389_pt1 | contig 32657 bp, 35 predicted proteins | sample Hoacrofraction12_FD_59098 | JGI IMG/M metagenome (GOLD analysis project Ga0065711, IMG submission 59098) | Hoatzin crop microbial communities from Cojedes, Venezuela - Epithelial fraction 12 v2 (version 2) | ecosystem: Host-associated > Birds > Digestive system > Esophagus > Crop | place...
TTTTTTTTTTTTTTTTTTTTTTAGATTTTTTTTGGGTTTTTTATTCTGGGAGTTCCTTAGCCGATTTTGGCTGCTAGCACAAACAATTTGGCATTCCTTTCTTTTTATGTAGCGCCTGGTGTTACTATACGAGCAGAAATAATAGAGCAGCACAGCTAGAAATAGATATTTCGCCTACATAGTAGGGTGTGTTTTTTTTTTGCCAGCAATTTTAGCACATAATCCACAGCTCTTGAAGCATCTTTTTTGGAATTGGGTGAAACTGTGAATTTGCAGTAATTTCTCCGTGACATGGATCACTCTGGGGCTGGCGAATCTGGGCAGGCTTGAAAGCTTTAAAGATATTTCTGATGACTCCAGCAAGCAGCTAGTAGTGCCACGTCTGGAATGAAAACCTGTTTTTTAAGTGTGCAGGTTTTATCGCGGATATGATACACACTGGCATCGTGAGCGAAGGGAGGCTGGAAGCCGTCACCAGCTGAGTCCGTGTCCCACCGCAGCCAGGAAGCAGCGAGGATGATATTAGGGGGTTTCTCTTCCCCAGAGCCCACTCTGTTGTTAAAGTCCGTCTCATGTAGGCTTTAGTTAAACTTTTCCAGGCTCTTCTAGGCTTTAGCTCCAAGTGCTCCCATCTCAGCCCTTTGCACACCTTCTCGGGCGGGGGTTGTCGTTACTATTTTTACCCTTGTGCCAGCCGCCCCTTGGCCACAGGCAGTAGCAGCAGTGCCGGTTTAGGATGTAGCTTGTACGGCAGGATGCTTTTGCATGTGGACTTACGCAGCCGTGCCTGGCTTGCCATGCACGGACCCCCAAGCCCAGGCTTTTAAACTCACGTAAAGAAGAAGTGGCTCCTCCCCGAGGATCAGCAGCTCAGGGCCAGGGCGCTTGCTTCATCCCTCTTCACCTTCATTAACCCCCGATGCAGGCGGCTCTGCGGGGGCTTTGCTGCTGCTGTGCGGGGTGGGGTTAGCCGAGCTGCGTTGTGCTGATGCACGGGGCTTCGGTGGTTTACAAATGCCAGGGGCTTCTGCCGGGCGGCTTTGGTGCTTCCCTGTTTCCAAGGCTATCCTGGGACACGGTGTTAGCATTGTGGTTGCTGATGCGGTGTCTCGCAGATGTTTTATTTCTTCGTGTAGAGCTCCAGCAGCACTGGGGAAGAGGAGAAAAATGCTGTTTTTTTTTTTTCTTCTTGCGTTGTGTTTATTGATCCATGGCCAGCAAATAAATGCCCTGGCCTCGAGCAGCAATTTCCCATCATCCGGCGAAGCACATATGGTGGTTGCAGGCTGGGATAAGAGGTCAGGAGGACAGAGCCCGAGCAGGGGCTCTGCTCCTCCCCTGGTAAAGAGGGTTTTGTGATACGGCCAACGTAGCAGTTGGTTTTTCTCTTTCATGGCTTTTTCTATCCAGTGTATATTGCTGTATGGTCCCCTGGCTTAAGTTAGTCTGACAGCTTATATCCGCTCAGGATCCGTCCCCTATGGAGGAGCTGTGAGTCCAAGAGGACCTTAAAAAAGCGGTAAAAAGAGCTTGGTTTAGCAGATGGAGCAAGAAACAGAACCAAAATGTGGCGATAGGTGTGGGCGGGAGGATGGTGTGTATGACCACTCTGTGCCTCTCGCATGACCCGACGGAGAAGCAGCAGAGCATCTGGGAGGGCTGTACGCAGTCAGGACTGCTGCTAACGTCTGCTAGCTAGGGTCTAACCTAATGAGGGGAGCACCCAAACGTAGCTGTGTTGCTCTTTGATATGCACGTAACCTGGAATTGCTGTGGACTTTTGCTGGAAGTTGTCCACGAGCTTGAAAAGGGGCTTGCAGCTTTTGCATCCCAGTATAGCGTGTGAGGGAGGCGCGGGACTGCACTTGGCTGCTTGTTTCTGGTCAGAGGAAGCATCCTGGGATGCTGCGGATGAAGTCTGTGTACACAAAGAGATTACGCTGTGTATAAACTGAGACTGAGATTATAAATAATGAGGGAAAAAAAACCCCAGTTCTTGAAAAAGAGAGTACACATTGAGTCTTTCCTAAATCCATATTTAGCCATGGAAGTGAGCTGATTTTTTTCACAGATGCCAAACCCATGGCACCTTCCATGGCTCTTATTTGCTGCAGGCATCCATGCATGGAAATCTGGCCTTCCTCGCACCAGGGTGGGAAGATGCTGTCGTCCATAACAGAATTTCAAAGCTGATCCAAGCCACCAAATTCCTAACTAGTAAAGTAGCATTAGTCAGAAATCTCTCCCGGCAGACACATCTTGCTGCAGCAAAGGCATCCCATCTTTCCATGCCGGCTTTAGCAGCATGTGGTTGACCTTGCTGTCTTTATGCTTTGCTGGTTGCCGAGATGGGTGAAGAATTATCCTCCGTAGGCACCGTATTTGCTTTTCGTGGCTGACTTTTCCCCGTCGCTCTCTGGGCTTATTTGCACCAAACGCCAATGTGCTGCAAACTGTAGAGCCAGCGTTTTCTGTCCATGTTGCCCTGACCTGCTTCGGATGGGTGCAGCAGATAAGCAGAGCATAAAGCCCTCAGGGGCAGTAATTAACAGGGAAAGAAGGGAGAATCAGTCCCCATAATGATGCCCCTGCACAAAAAGTAGAAGACTTTGTCTTCCAGGATTTTACCTGCAGCTCCTGAGCTGTAGGATTAATTTTGGGAAGAAAAAAGGTGCAGGTTTAAATGCCCAGAGGGTGAGATGTCCCTTTGGTTGCATAGATCCCATTGTCCTCAGCTGGTTTGTTTTTCACATGGATATGAGGGCTTTTCTCCCCTATGATAATCCTAATTTTTGGCATCGAGATGAGAACGAGGTCCTGTTTGGGCTGAAAACCTAATTAATTAGCACTGAGCATGTCTCCATGCCCTCGCCCCACCAGGAGCTACATTTGAATCCTGGCTTGGGTCACCTGGCAAGGCCCAGGTGGAGCAGTTCCCTGCCTGTGGACATCCCCCAAACCTCTTGCCTTGGCGCAAAGAGCAGGGAAAAGCAGTCAAGGAGTAAATAGCGTTGTGTTAGATGGATTGCAAAGCCTGTGCTGCGGACAGAGAGGTACCAAAACAGTGACCGAGCAGCTCTGGGCCGTGCCCTGGCTGCTGCCAGGTGTGGTCCAGCTCCGCGCAGGGCAGATGCATCCTTCTGCAGATCCCCCGATGCCTTCGCTGGGCAGTCTCTGGATGAAAGGGGAGCGGTGGCTAGCGACAGTGCCTGCGTTCACACAGCCCGGCTTTCTGGGACTTTTTGTCCAAATTAAGTGTGAATCGTGTAGGAAAAATACATACTGTGCACGCAGCTGGATTTCCCCCTCCTCGGCGCTGTTTGCTTCGCTGGCTGAGTGGAGCGGCTTTATTAATTTTTCCACATTTCAGCTGCGTTGAAGTGTCAGAATTTCCTGAATTCCTGTGGGAGTTGGAGCTTTTTACTCAGGGGTGATGGAGCAGTCACTTACCCGGGGTGCTGGGAGGAGGGGGCGGTCCCACTTAGCGAGGCTGGTGTCAGACCAGTGGGGCCAGTTCATCTCTCCCATAGCCTGGGGAGATACGGGAGAGCTGGGAAAGAGACTTCACTCTCTGCAAGCTGGCAGAAGTGAGTTTGGTGTTTTCCTTAAAAGAAAAAAAGAAGTGTATTTTCCCCTCTTTCCAGTGGAGTGGTCTTCAAAGGGCCATTTTCTAGTTTGGGAATTACCTTCACCAAGAGCTGCAGACAGCATCTGATGTTAGAAATATTGATAATGATAGTCCCACCTTGCCAGACTTAATTTTATTTGGTACTATTAAACCAAATAAAATTGGGGGTGGGAAGCAGATGTCAAATTGATTGTTGAGGATGGGATCAATCTCTTGGCAAGAGCCCCGGGAAAGCTTACTTGGTCTTTCTGGATGGCGTCTGGCCTCTTTTGCTGCCTCCCTACAGTTATAATCTTCCCAAAATGCTGAAATATATAACGCGAGCTGTTCCTTTTTAAGACTGAGCAGGTTCATGCATGCCTCTTGCAATGGTTTTTGTGGGTTGCTTTTTTATTTTTGCAAATGCCAAGGTGCCTGCCGTGGTTTCTCTTTCATTTGTTAGGCTGCTCTGATCAGATGTGCACACAAGTCCTAGCGGTATTGACTTTGCCAGTGGGATGTGGCTGGAGTCAATAGCGTGTTGCATCGCGCTTTGAGAGAAAGCACAGGCGAGAAAGTCTGGGCTGCTTTATTTCTTGAGCCATGTATAATTAATCACGAGCTGTAGAGCAGCGCAAACCCAAGTGGGCTGTGGCTCGGGACCAGTCTCTTTCATATTTTAATCCAGCCTTGCCCTGGCACAGCGGTGCTGCTTTCCTCCAGCTGCCTGACTCAGCAAGTCCCAGCTTTCACCGCAAACCCATAAACCGGCTTTGGGGTGCCTCGTCCTGGGTGAAACATCCCATGGCACAGCTGAGAGGGGGTAGCGGTGTCCCTGCAGACCTTCTCCTGGGGTGGGGGTTGCTTCTGCTGCCATTGGGATAAACTAGGATGCTGGCAGGGGTACTGTGCTGGGCGCTTTTGGGTAGCAGGAGTGCCATTCCAGCCCAAATTGGAAGCACGTTAGTTGGTGGGAAATCATCAGCGTAAGTCACGCGTATAAAATCCAAGCGTGTTTGTGGTGCCTGTGTCAGATGTCCAGCGCTCTGCGCTTCGTAGCTACTCATTTTTGCATTAAGCAATGGATGCCCACCTCCTCTTATCATATAATAAAGAACAGTGGCTTGGACCTGCCCCATCATCATGGACTTGCCTAACTGTCAATGGACAGTTGTCACCTGTGGGTTGACTCCCTAACTTGGTCTCTGCCTCATCCCCACCACCTTGCCTGGTGCTCCAGACTCTTGGCTGAACCTGGCTGTGATCTTCGTCTCCTTGGCTGGGTGTGGTGGGACAAGCCCTGGCTGGAGAGGTCCTGCCCTGGTGACCTGAATGTCTCCTACGGGAAGGACCTGAGATACGTGTGTCAGGCAAGTTGATCCTAGCATGACTGCCCATACTTAGATTCCTCGGGAAGGAGGTAAAACAAAACCAGCCAAAAACCTGCTTTCCAGAGGAGTTAGGCAGCTAATAAAACCCAAGTGGAGCAGGAAATTTGATGAAGTCTAACAGAGCCAGGTTGGCTGATGCCACGATGAATGCAACTGTACGTGAATGCGAAAGGGATCCAATGACCCAGGCGGGCTTGGAAGAGCCCCAGCTTTGCCTGGCTGCTTACAGAGCCCAGCTCACATCTTTGTATAGCTCTCTGCAAAAAAAAAACACCAACCTTATCTTTTTTTGTTTTATTTGATGAAAACAGTTCCAATACCCCAGCCCTGATGAGGACTCCAGTAGGTACATGCTGTGAAAGGCTCTGCTGTAGGAACGGATCCATATGTTCTGCCTGTGCTTTCTGGGCAGCTATTCAACAGCAGGCAGTAGCGGGCAGCGTCGGAGGAAGGAGCGTGCGCGTGCGCGGTGGAGGGAGCTGTGAAAAATGCTGGGCTGGGGGATGGAAGCCAAATCCTGGCGATCCTTTTGCTTGCCTGAGGTCCGAGCTGGCTGGCGCTGCAGGGTACGAGCGCTCAGGGAGATTTGGTGGGAGCTTGGTGTTAATTAGGAGCAGGTTGGTAGCCAGGACAACACTTCAGCAATGTTTGCCCTCTCATTCATCTTCCGCTTCTTTGGGAGGTGGAGTTGTAACACTTCCCAGCTTCTCCTCTGAAGGGATTCCCCGGCGTTAATTTCCAAGCACTTCACAGGGCAGAAACGATAGTTTCTTTTTCCTTCCTTCTTGCTATGACTGCAGTTAGTAGTGTCGGTGAACGGCTGATTGCCTGCTCAGCACGGTGGGGATGGGGATGAGGAAGAAGATGGGGATGGGGAAGGTGCAGGGAGGCGAGGTGGCGTGGGAGCCCGTGCAGCCTGTGTCCCCTGATGTGCAGGGTTAGGCAGAAAAGCTCGTCGCTGGTGAGAAGGAGCAGAGTTTCCTAGCCATATGAAGACATAACTTGAATCGTGGCCAGTTGGTTGGGTGGTTAGTTTTTTTTTTCCCCTCCTTTTTCATTTTTTTTTCTGTCTACAGGAGAGATTAAGGGTCATCATACATGAACATGGTAATGGATCCATCCCAGCATCACGGAGTAGCAACAAGACACCTGGTTTATTTGGGAAACTTTTTCCCTTTGCATTCATGCGTGCTCTGCATCAATCTTTAATGAGTATATTGAGTGTGTATGTACATGTCTGCATATATAAAAACACATCTTTTTTTCCTTTTTCTTTGTTTCATTGTGGAGTCCAGGCTGGCCTGATTCGGACAGACAGCAACGAGTTCTTCATCGAGCCCCTGGAGAGGGGGCAGCAGGAGACGGAGGAGCACGGGAGGGCGCACGTGGTGTACCGCCGATCGGCCATCCGGCAGGATGGTGCCCAGCCCCACCAGGACCTCCACCCTGAAGGTGGGGACTGCTGGAATCTGGTCTTTCCCAGCAATTGATAGTAACTGTTTCCTGTGGGGGGGAGAATTTCTCCTTCCACTTGCTCTCTGGGTCGTAAGTCTAGCCCTATGGCTTTAGGCTGGCTTTAACTGCCAGTTGGGTTGTCAGTGAGAAGAAGGAAAGAGAATGCTGGGGTTTTGCTGGGAACTGTGAAATTCTTCCAAATTTGGTTAAAGTTGGATGAGTTATGTACAAGTTATTCTTCCTCTTCAAAGAGGAAGAATCTCCTAGATGGGTGTGATCAGGCCCATGGATGATCATGTTGGCCTTGGGATGGGAAGCAGAGTCAGGATTTGTGAGTGAAGGGGTCAGGAGGAGCTGGACTTGGTCCGACTTGGCCTCTGACTGTGACTTGGAGATGCAGGTGCTGCAGTCTTGTTTTAATCACTTACGTGTTGTAAAATGTGGTGTTGATTTGACTTTTTAACAGATGATAGAAGCCCTTCCTTTTCTCAGTGTTCATGATTCATGTCACTTTTCTAGTGCATTGCCCTTTTTTTTTCTTCTTTGCCTTGAGGCAGAAAAAATGGCTTTTTTCTTAAAGCATTGCTTAACTGTGCTCTGCACTCTGCATGCATAAATCGCCTGCTGACTTCCCCTCTCACCTGCATAAAGCCAAGTGCTCCCAGAAGTGTTTACAAGCGTGGGGTCACCGTTTTGCAGAGCACTCTATAAACCTGTTTGTATTTATGCAGAGGCGTTAGCCTTCCCCGGTGTTTATTCACCTCTTGTGGCACTGTAATCAGCTCCCTGATTTTTAAAAAAAGTTTAAAAGTTTTCCAGGGTGTACTCCTTGCTTTGGTGGCATTGCTAATGGAATTGCAGTTGAGAGCTTCAAAGGCACTGCTGGGTGATGGTGATGGGATGAAGGATGCGATGAAGCGAGAAGGATGCTGTGAAGGATGGAGGATGCTCTGGCTGCAGCTGCCTGCTCTCAAGGAGCAGCCCCCAGCTTCGCATGCGTCCTCGGCTATCCACCACCTCCCCAGGTTTCCCACCAACACCCAATGGACAGTGTTGGACCATCATGATATAGATGGGTCTTTTGGTGCTGGTGCTCCCAATTCAGAGCCATTTCCCCACTGCAGAACAAGCTGGATCAGCGGCCTGGTTAAATATCCTATTTATTTTTCCTGTTTAATTTATGTTTTTTTGGAGTGTCACCATGGTGTCAGGTCACTTCAATGGCTGTTTCTTTGTCTGCCCCCCATGCCTTGCTCAGCACCCGACGTGCGGGTGGGTGATCTCCCCAACTCCCTGGAGCTGATGACGCAGCGGCTGGGGGATGCAGAGCGCAAGAGACGCCATGCCAGGAAGGACGACTACAACATCGAGGTCTTGCTGGCGGTGGATGACTCAGTCGTACGCTTCCACGGGAAGGAGCACGTCCAGAACTACGTCCTCACCCTCATGAACATAGTAAGGCTTGGCTTTGCGGGGCCTGTGGCTCCTATGTCTTCCTTGGTTTTCTGCTCTTCCGATGCTGCAGTTCTGTTTCCCTGGAAAAAAAATGGGTGTGGGAGGGGAACAGTGCTGCAGGAAGGGTTGTTCCTTCGCACAGCCGGCTCTGGCATTTAATAGCTGTGGCAACTGATGGAAAGCAGAGCCCTTTTATCTTCATGTCTGTCACGTTCCCCTGGCCAACGGGCAGGGTCTGGCATGTTGGTTGCCGTTACTGTCACCTGAGTCCAAGAGTGTCTTCTGTTTCTCCTGGCTAAGACCATCTCCTCCTCGTGGCCGAGATCTCAGCAAATGCTAGGAAAGAGAGTGGCTGTTGACTATTTAGTTTGAAATGATAATATTTATTATTTATTTTGTAAATATGATGTTTATTATTTATTTTGAATAATATTTGTTGATGAGGGGAAGATTTTTATAGATTTTCAGAAGTTTTTTGCATGTTCCCTGGAAAACCTCTGCACCTTGAGGATTAGTCAGATATGTCTGGATCAGAGTTTACAGCAGCTTTACAGCAGCCCCGCTTCGGCATCTCTCCTGCGGGGCGCGGGGCAGCCTGTGCTGATTCCCTGCACTGCTTTTTAAGAAAGAAAATTCCCCAAGTCCTGAGAGATGTAGAAGCATCAATATTTATTCAGCTACTCATCTTGCAGGAGGTTTGCTCCCGCCAACACCCGAACGTCTGCAAACAGGGTCCGCGTTCAAAGATCACTTTTGTGCACTGTCCCATTTTTGTTTTGTTTTCCGTGCTTTATCCTCGCCTCCATTTATTTTTGTTTAAGTACTCTTTTCCGTGGTGGTGGAAAATGTTTGAAAGGTGCAACCAGCTCAGAAATAACCAAGCTATAAAGATGCCTTTGCTTTTTGATTGATTCTTTATTTGTTTGGGCGTTATTTCTGCCCTGGCAGGCAGGCTGAAAGCCATATTACCAGTAACAAATGGGAAATTATTGACATGAGGGGTAAGGATTTGCGGGATTAGAGGCAAAGTGTAACGTGGCCAGACCCAAATAGAGAAGATACTGGTTTTAAAAAGCAAAGGCCTTCATTGCAACGTTTTATTCTCTGGTGCATTGTCCTGATGCTCATGGTAAGATGCTCTCAGCATCGCTTAAATTCAGTCTCTGAAAGTTTCTCCCCTTTGCGTATTAAATGCTTCTGCAAGGGGGAAGCCACAGGGTTCCCTGTTCTGACCCAGGGCTCTTCCCATGTTACGGGGGTCGGAGATGATGTCATTTTTCCTTTCCGATCGGGGCGGGGGGGGGATGGACGGTTTGAATGCCTCAGGATTGTCAGCTCTAATCAAAAGGCTGATTTTCAGGCGCATTTCATGGTTTAAACCCCGCGGGCAGGACTTTTCAGGGAGTGAATGTGTGGGATGCTGGGCTGGGAGAAGGGAGGACCGCGGTCTATTCAAATAAAGGCAGCGCTGGAGACTGCAATGAATTAAATAAAGAGGGGGGGGGAAGCAGTATCAATAAAAGAGGGGAAAAAAACAGGATAATACACGCAACAAATACTTCCCCCAAGTATTATTTCCTCCTATACATTCTTCTCCCACCCCTTTCCCCTTCTTTCTTTGTGGTTTTTAGTGAGTTTTCTTTCCAGCTTTGCCGTGACCTCCGTCCGCCTCCTCTTCCCTTGGCGCCACCTCATTTCCTTACCGGCTCGGATTGCCTTAAAATACCCGATTCAGCAGAAAAAAAATGCTTTCTGGCCTGGATGGCAGGGGGGAGAGGGAGAGAGGAGGGTGCTGGGGGTTGGCGGGGAGGAGTGTGCTGGGACCACACAGCTGAACACTAATCCCATTAGTTAGAGGCAAGGGGAAGGAGAGGCTTGGCCAGCCCTCTAACGAGGAAAGGACTTAATGAGCTGGGCTGGGGTATGCACGGGAGATGCTGCATGGGAGCCAGCTGGGAAAGCCTCCAGGAATTATCCTATCAAGATACGGCCCAAGGAAAGTGGGCAGTGAGCTCAGAAGTTGTAAATAAGCTTTCTTGGGCTTTTCTGGGGTCCCAGTTGGGTGCTGAGGGGGCGGTGGGACATGTACCCCTTTCCGGTGCTGCGTGGGCTCAGCTTAACACGGCGCTGCTGTAGGTAGGGTCCTGGGGCTCTCCCCAACACACAAACCCTTTTATTAGGAACTCAGTATCAGCTGAAGCTCGGTGATAAATGATTAGTCATGGAGAACTTTTTTTTTTTTAAAAAAAAACCCCCACTACCCTTATTTCATTGCCAGAAATGTGCATGCTAGGCTTTTCATTAAACAGCGCTGTGTCCATCCTGGGAAGCTGACGCGAGGATGACTGCTCCTTTTGTGCACCTAAGAGCTTCCCCGCAGGCTGCCGTCCCCGCTGGTTCCCAGCCTGCATTCCCAGCCTGCCGTTCCCTGCTTGGCTCAGAGGCTATGCGAGGATTTTGGGTCAGGTTGAAGTGAGTGGGAAACGCATCCTTTGCCATCGCTTGCTGTGCACGCCGGAGAAGCCGCATCTGAGCATATGTCATAACTCCGAGCTGAGCATCACTGTGTCCACCCAGGCAAAACCTGGCCCTCACCCTGACGCTGGGACAAATATATGGTGATGTGGCAGCTGGGGGAAGCAGTTCCCTTGTCTTGCTTGCTGCCCGTAGCAGGGATTCTGAAGCTATCGAAGCAAAACCAGCATCTCCCAGCCACAGTGACTGCTGTATGCCAGGGCTGAAGGGTGGGAGAAGGAGGGGATCCACCACCCCGTAGAGGGGAAGAGGAGAGGAAATGTTTTATGTTCTGCTTTGCTTTTCAGCCTCTTGTCACTCAGTTCAACTCCTTGGTTTTCTCCTCTGGACTTCCCACTGCTCAGTCCTGATGCTCTGAAGGCTGGGGCTGGACCTGCTCAGAGGAGACAAGCCGAGCTATGGGCTCAGTTAAGCCTGGCACTGGTGTTAACTGGTTTGATGGGGTTTTTGTAGGATATTGCCCATGAATTGGCCAAGGATGCAAAGGTACTTGGTATTTTCCCATTGTTTGGGGTAACTAGGGAAACCCATGAGTCAGAGCCTACTCCAGGCTGAGACTTGCCAGGCTCCCCTCTGGCACATCAGCCGAATTATTGTTCCCAGGGGACAAAGACTGCTACTAAGAACCTGTGGAGGAGAGGGTTAGGGGAAAAAAAAATCACACCTCCAGCTTCATTTTTAACCTGGGCTTATCTGAAAAGCCAAGCTGGAGCATGGATTGCTTGAGAGACCGATTTGCTGAGCTCAGTGCCATTCTGGGAGGGAGACCAGTCTAAAATAATGGGCAAAGTATAGTCCTTCTGGTGTATGGATTTGTTTTGGGGTAGTTCATGAGCCATCTCTGCTGACTGTTAAAAACAAAAAATACCTCTGATGTCCCTCTTAATGCATGCAGGCACTTTTTCCCACCGCCTGTATAGACTCACGTGTTTGTTGCTATGTTTCTGGGACAACATAGCCTGTTGCGTAGAGAGCTGTGATAAAATCTAGAGTCTTTCTCTGCAGAGCAAACCTTGCCCGTCCTCCATTCTTTTGTATTGAAAATGTGGGTAACATGGGTCAGCCCTTGAAGACAGTGGTGTGCATCCCTGCAGGGGATGCGAGTGCATGTAGCAAACCTGATAATGTGGTCAGGAGGACCTTTGCCTCTGTTCCTACCCCCTCAGCCCCAGCAAGCGGACTTGGGGTGAATTCACCGGCATGAAAATTGAGCTACGGTATAAAAGAAAGGAGCTTAAAGATGACTTGGCTGTTCTGAGTGAGTGATCTGGGGTTTTGAAATGTCAGCTATTCTGCTGGTTTGGCAAATTCTTCTCGTGTCTCTCTCTTTGTTTTGCTTCCCTGAAGAACGGCGAGGTCTAGACGTTGCCAGTGCGGTTTGCTGTCGAGATCTCGCGTCTGCGGCTGCAGACTTGGGGCTGGCCAGACTTGCAGGGATTTTGGTAGGCAGCCTTGCTCACTCCAAGTGCCGGCGAGTGTCTGGGGGGGCGAGGGGGGCATGCACTTTGCAAATTCGTTGAGCATTTTGGAGAGGATACACAGGGTTTTAATGTTCTTTTCATTCTTTGTAAAGCTTAGCATCATCCCCTGCGTGTTGCAGGGCTGGGGGCTTTGGAGTTGCCTGAGCGGGGTCCTGCGGGCTGGTTATTTTTGCTGGCTTGCCCTTAATACGCAGCTAGCCTTAAGGGCTGGGCTGGTTTAGGTGAAAAAAATCCTCTTAAATGAAAGAATAGGAAAGCATTTCTTGCCAGGTGACAGTATTAAACAGGCTGGGCAGCTAACTATGTGGGCGAGAGGGATAAGGAGATCTTTATCCCATCTGTCTTTAGAAAGGTGGGTCCCTTTACCGGAGGCCTTTGCTGAGCAGGTATTTTCTGGGGGGATTTTCTCTGAAGACATTGACTCATTTAAAGGCATCCGCAGAGGGCAGGGCGAGTTGTGCCAAGCCCACAAACTGCTCTCCAGGCCGATTTCCATCCCCTCTGCCAGCTTGAACCAGCTCCAGGGCAGGCTGATGGGCAGCAAGTGCCGAGCCCTTTTGATTTTTTTTTTGTTGTTGTTGTTGCTCGATCAATTATTTATATCTGGCTACCAAGGGAAGTTCATAGCCTTGGGCAGTCTGGTTCCACATCTGCTTTCTGAATTAACCATAATGGTCACTGCTGAGCTGGTGTCTGTTAGGTACAGATCCCTGCCTAAATGCTGCCCTCCCCTCAACAAAACAGGGGCTGGGGTTTAGGGTTAACCCGTTGGCTCAGAGGCTGGAGGGGTACCTAGTCCCTGCTAGCTGGACAAGAGTGTGATTTAGCACTGCTTTAAAAGGAAGATTTAGGCGATTAAATCCCATCTTATAGTAATACAGCTTCTTGCGTCTTATTCCCTTAACAAGCTGTGTAGCTGCTCATGGTCCCGCTGCTGTCTAGTCACTTCTTTAGCAAGGCTGAGGGAGGATGTGCAGTGCTGGGAGGGTGTTGATGAGCTTTCTTGTCAATGTCTGTGAAAAGTATTGCTGTTCCCAAATTTTTTTTTCTCCCAGAATAGCTAATGTTGTCTGGGGATGCACAGTTTGGGACAGGGAGCTCTTCTCAGGTCTGGGGACTGTTTGCAGGCACTGCTGGTGGGAAGTGACATTGCTGAGAGGAGGGCTGAGGGGTAGGTCAGCCAGCACGGAGCAAAGCTCTTGCCCCAACAGCTCCTCTGGTCATGCTCCTTCCCCCCCGTGGATGTGACCCTCCTCTCACTGGCTGGGGCTGCTGTGCAGCAGGCTTTCACAGAGCATCCTCTCCTGTTGCCCATGGGGTCTGCTGAGCATCCTGCCAAAATATCTGGCACAACAGCAAAGGGAGAGGTCTGTGTTTCTCCCTTGGATGCTCTGAGTCACGGCAAGGTCAGGCAGCGGCTTGGCTGGGAGCTTCTCTCTCTGGTGGAGAGGTCCGTAAGGCGGGACCACGGTTCATCCCAATGGACTGAGGGGTCCCAGGGAGTGGGGAGCAAGCAGGAGAGCGCCGGTGGATGATGCTGAGGTGCTGACTGAAGCAGAGGCTTAATGGTCCTTCAGCTCCGGGACAAGTGCTGGTGGTGAAGGAAAATGTGTAAAGAATTAGGAAAGTGAAGGACATGGCTGTGTTTTTCCCCCTTGTTCCCCTGAACAGTGCCCCAGGTCCAGCTCTCCGGCTCTTCAAGGCCATAGCGTATTGTTCATTTCTCCCTTTCTCCCCCCGTTTCTTGCCCTGTTATATTACCTCTCATATGACATGCATTAAGGCTGGAATATTTTTGTAAAGGGTCAAACTCCTGATGTGGGACTTCTCAGATCTGCTGATGTTTTCTTTGGGATGCCAAAGCCTCCTACAGTCCGAAACACGGGGCTGAGTGTGACCCCCTCCAGGGTGTTGCAGCTTCTTGATGGTATGGATGCTTCGTGCTGTGGTGGGACTGTAGGTATGAGTAATGTTCGCAGGCAGGAGCCCAGCTGCAGCGTTGCATGACCTTCCTCCCATCTGTGCACATCCTGAAGAAGAGAGTTATCATCACAAGAAATCCATCATATTCTCATTTTTCTTACAAAATGCCTTTAAATTTTACTGGTGCAGTGTTCCATGAAGGAGCATCCCAACCATGAGAAGCAGGGATGAGCTGGGGATGGGTTGCGCAGCGTTATCTTTCCCGACTGATGAGGCAGTGACCCCGCGGGGCTTACAGCCTGTGCATCCAAAGGGATGCATTAATGGGGATGGAGTGGCGATTTATTTATTGGTTTTGCTGTTTGTTTGGGTGTTTTTGGTCAATTTTGCTGCGTTTGACAAATGACAGGCTGAGGACCTGCATCATCTCTCTGCAAAGCTTGGAGCTGCTCCACGGCAATGTGAGTTGTCACGAGGAACCGTTCATGCTGGGTCTTTGGGTTTAAAAATGGCCTCAGTGGGTATTTCAAACAGAAGCACAGTCTATAAATCGGGAGGCTCATAAAGCACTCATGCAGTCTGGGAAATGGGAGGCTTGAATGCAGGGACCAGTAAGGGGCAGTTGTCACTCAACCCCTGAGTTCAAATGTAAGCTTAAAAAAAAGCCAAGTAGGGAGGGAAAAAAGAGAAAAGCTCCATAAATCTGGCTTTATAATATTCATCTAGTCTGGAAAGCGAAGACAGAACTGAGGCAAATTATTTCTCTCTTGGACAAAGTTTGAAAAGTATATTTAATTTAAACATTAATTCTAGTCAATATTAAAAATGGTTTTAGTTTGACTTTCTCAATTTCTGCACTGAACCCCTATTTGTGGCAGTGTTCATTTTGGAGACATTTGGGGAAAAAGAATGTCCTGTTCTCTAAAAATCACAATTTTTTTGTCTGAGCTGTATTTTCAGACGTGGTTTGCAGGTGGGTGAAGGCTGGTGCAGCATCTCCTGCGCTTCCGTGGGTTTATGGCTACCTGCTCAGTGCCTCTCTTGGTGGCTGGCTTTTGCCATACTCAGCTTGCAGGGACCTTTCTCATCTGGATGTCTTCTTCTCTTGGTAGCAATTAGGAATAGAATTTGTTTATTCATCCTAGAAACGCAGAAGGAAAAGGTTATAGCTCATTATTTCCTTTGCAGTCATCTTCAATAGCCAATGTTGATAGATATCTTATTGACTCACAAGCCCTCTCTGTTCTTTTCACTGTGTTGTCTTCTCCTGGGGTTACTGAAGTTGTAGGTCAACTTTGACTCACCAGCATAACTGAGTAATGCCCTTGCTTTGATACAATCATAAACCTCTCCCCAAAAAAACATTTTTTCTTTCCACCAAACGCAAGGATGTTGGAGTCCGAAGTGTTTCCTTCCATCTGAGGAATTCATACTCCAAAGGGGGAAATAGCTCATTGCGAGGTGCAGGGCAGTGGAGGCAGCACCCGTGGGAAACACAGCTCTCCTCTGCTCTCTTGGTGGGGTGGGTGATGTCACTGACCATCTAAGCCACCCATCCTGGGGAAATTTGGCTTATTCCAGCTTGGCTTTTTGACATTATGGTTTTTACACACAGGAAAATAAAAAAAAAAAGCTGGGGATGGGGGCATGGGAGGAAGAAGACGAGATCTTTGCACCTGGGCTTGTGTGGTCTTGGAAAGCGGGGTAGGATGCTGAACGTGGGAGCGTGGAAGACAGGAGGGACTTGGGAGCTGGGATGGTCCTAACTTCTTGTCTGTTTTATTTCACTTCCTTCTTCAGGTAGATGAAATTTATCACGATGAGTCCCTAGGCGTTCACATCAACATTGTGCTGGTCAGGATGATCATGGTGGGATACCGCCAGGTAAATACAGTGCTTGGACATGATGAGGAGGAGATGCTATTTGGGCTGACTCTGCTTTTTGGCTGCTTTCCTGGCTCGAACCCTGCCCCACGAGGGAAGGAGGGTCTCTGAAATGCGATATAGGCACAGAAGGCAGCTGCCGCTTCTCCCAAGGCCGGCAAGCAAGTAGCGACACCATGGCTTAGTGTCTCATCACCATAATATTTAGCACTTAGGTAAGCCCTGGCTTGGAAAAATGTGGCTGTTCAGGTCAGCTGTCAAAGCCCTGTGCTGAGCAGGGATGAATTTGAACCCTCATCTAGCTGGTTGCTGGAGCCCGGAGGTCTGGACACCCCCATAGCTGTCCAGCCCCAGGGCAAAGAGAGGTCCCTGGGGAGACGGCGGGTGACTGTGATCAGCTTTTATCTGCTTGCTCTGGGATGGGGGAAGAAGCACGAGAGGCTTTCTCAGAAGCTGTCGGGTGGCAGTAGGTGCTGGGACAAAGGTGGCTTCCCAAATTGGCAGAAGCTGGTTATTAGTGAGGAGAAGCCAAGACCTGGATCTCCAACATCCCAGCCTTGACTCAGCAGCTCTGGAAGACTTCACTGGCTGTCCTGCAGCTCTCAGGTGGCTTGGGCACGGGCAGAAAAAGCATGGGAAGGTTTCATGTGATTTCTTAGGTTGCATTTATTTTTTAAGGTTTGTTTGAATGTGGCAGACAAAAGATTTTCTTCAGAACAATGTATTTTGTTATACCTTTGGTGGCAAGAAACTGGCAGAAACCCAGTGCCTCCTAGAGACTCAGGGATGGGCAGGTGTTTGAATCCAGGTGAGAACTCACTGCTCTTTGGGTCTGATGCTTCCTGAGCAAGTCCTCCTGTAGCTGCTTGTCTCCCACTTTGCACTTTCTAGGATAAAACCTCCGTGGCTTTACTTAAGGGCCAGGGGAAGGGCAATATTTCTTGCCTTTCTTCCCACCACTGCGGCTCAACAGGTACCTGCCTGAGAGCATCACTTACTTTATGGAGCATCATTTGTTTTACAGGGCACAATTTTGCAGAAAGCTAATCTTGAACAAAAAAAAAGATGAGGGACAAGGTGACTGCTATAAAACATTCCTGGACACCTCCTCCTATTTTCTACTAGGATCTTGGTGTCTGTGGGTCAGGTTTTACAGGGGAGAGTTGCTCTGCTCATTGCTGAGCACCAGCATCTCACAAGGTCTTGCTGAGGAGCCTGTGCAGGAGCTGGGAATCCGAATCGTCTTTGCTTCCCAGCCACTCTCCTCTTTTATATACTGCTGCCCCAAGCACTGGTGTGACCGAAAAGGGTGATATACCTTCCTGTACCAGACCACATCCATTTGTGGGAATTATTTCTTTGCTGTTTTTAAATAATAGAAGGCACAAGATGCTTTGCAGATGCAAAGTGTGATGTTGTTGCTTCTAATGATGGGGAAGCACTGCTTAGGAGTCTTTCCAACCCCCAAACTCTTGCAGGCTCCTTCTCCCCCACTAACTTACCCATCTTTTTATGTATTTTTCCTTTTTTTTTTGTTTTTTTTGATTCTTTACACAGTCAGTCAGCCTGATAGAGCGAGGGAACCCATCTCGGAGCTTGGAGCAGGTCTGCCGCTGGGCTCACTCGCAGCAGCGCTCTGACCCAGAGCATGCTGAGTTCCATGACCACGCTGTATTCCTCACCAGGCAAGATTTTGGTCCCGCAGGTATGCAAGGTACTGTATTTATCTCGATCAGGTATGTGCAGTTTGCTGGGGGAAAGACAGCGAGGGGAGAGAATGTCTTGCAAACAGTCTGTTTCTTGACCAGCAAGTTCCAGAAAAAGGTTGTAAAAATTGGTATTTTTTAATGTGAAATAGAAGAAAGACAGAATTAATCCAGGGCATCAACTTGAATGGATAAAAAATCATCTTTATTCATTCTGCTCATACTTTGGTTTCATGCACCAATCCTCCTCTTGTCCCAAAGTGCCTTAAAAAGTTTAAAAATAATATAGAAAAGGTGGAATACCACAGGGAGCTTCACAAGGCCAGTCAATCCTTTCTGTCCTCTGGAGGACCTTTAAAACCCAATTTTACACGGGTTGGTTTCTTGGCCCTCTTGGGGCTTGGACATGGGAGCATTGAATAAACCCTGGGCCCAAGAGGAGGTCTTACTGCAGTCTGCAGGAGCGATGCCAAAAGTGCTGTCACCCTCTTGGTGCAAAGGCTGTGCTGATGTGGTCTGAGAAGTTACAGACCTAGTAAAAAAATTAAACAACTTTGCAGGAAACGCTTCTGGCGTGTCATGGCTTCATATGGAACACGGATGCTTTGGTGGCATCGTGAGAAGTGACTGCTCCCAGTTCTCCTGAGCCCTCTTCCTCCAAATTGCCAACTCCTCCTTCCCACACTGCTGTCAAGGTCTGAATTTCCCATCAGGAGGCTCCCTTTGATGCGATGAACATGCTGGTAGTGTCACACTGATTTGTAGCATGAGTCCTTCTGGTATGCATAGGAGGAAGAAGAGATGGAGAAGGAGTTCCATTCTTGGCTTGATTACCTCCCTGAAAAGGGTCTTGCGTTGTGCCAGCAGCCTCCTTGTCGAGCCATTGACCTGTCTTGGGCTCCTTGTCTGGAGCCACACAGCAGTGGGGGTGAAATACCAGTTTTTGTTTCATTTTTCTAGACCCTTCCTGGCAAAATGACTGTGTCCAAAGGCATTGGGGAGAGACCTTTTTTGGCATGTCAGCAGGAGGGGGAGACTGGCTGAACTTTCCCTTGGTGGGAAGGAGTTATGAGATTGGTGGAGTAGCCCTGTTCTAGGGATGCTCATTTCAGCTGCTTCCCCTTTTCCCTGTGGATCTAGCTCCCTGCTTTTCACACATCTCTGAGATGGACATTTGCTTTCTGCAGAAGTGCGCCTGGCTGCCGTGTCCTTGCCTGGCTGTGTTGCATGGCACAAGGTGCAGGTGCTTCTCACCCACCAGGAGCTGCCCTCTTTTTGGGCTGCTGGAATAATATCACTTTGCTTATTCTTGCCTCTTTTCCTCAACACGATGTCCTTTTAGCTCCATACCACCCCTTTTCAGCTCATGGCTATATGCAAGGAAGGGCTAGACCGTGACACCTCCAATACTTACTCATGGCATATGTTCACTGATGGTATCTAAGTGGCTTGCTGAGGTGATGGCAAATATCTGCTGGCTTCTTTAGCCACTGCTGCAGAGTGTGTATGCTGGTTGGCAAGCACCTGCGCTGCTCATATGTGGCCTGAAGCTGAGCTGAAGGCAGAGGTAGTCCTGCCCCGAAGACCTTACAGACTAAATCAACAAGCCAGGAGAAAGGAAGCCTTTGCGAAAAAAGTCTTCCAAGTCACAGGGACCTGGGAATGGAGCCTAAATGTCAAGCCCGTGTTTAACTTGATGCCTCATCACTCCTTATGGTTGTGTGCCCAAATAGCAATGGAGATGGGGCTGGAATCTGACTCATTAGCCTGTATGGTCCTCTTAACCCAGGCTGTATCCATGCTGGCAAGCCAACCGTGCTTCGTCACCACATCCCCACCAGACATGGCTCGTACCTCCCACTGTGTCATGGCACCTCCCCTTGGCCAGTAAACCGGACCAACGTCTGGTGTAGCACAGCACTGGTTAAGTTGGATGCAAGTCCTTGCAAAGCATTGTGGTCTTGCGGCATAGCTCTCTTCTGCTGCAGGTCCAAGCCGAGCCGTCAGCAGGTTTACAAAAACTTCTCAGTGCTGGCAACAGCCCTGTTCACGGCATCTCTTGATGGGGTGGGAGCAGTCGTGGCCAACGCGGAGTTATTTTGGAAAGCTGATGCAATTGTTGCTTTGGGAATTGAGGGAAGCTGGAAGGCATGAAGGGGAAGGGCCAGGAGGGACAGCTGAGCTGCGCTGCCCTTGCACGTGGGCTGCAAATAAACCTCTGCCCTTCAAAGAGAAATGCGTCTTGGTGGTGGAGAGATGAGTTGTAAATTATTGACTCCTGCTGCTGCAACCATGTCTAAACCAGAGGAGTGCCGTGCCCCTCTGCAGCGAGCAGAGGGCTTTCTGGCCCAGGCTGGAGGGTGCTTTTGCTTAGAGTTAGTTTGTTGTGCTGCAGTCTCCCACAGCTGGCCTTTGAGCAGGCTGGTGGTCCACGTAGAAGGTCAGAGCAGCTGAAAGCAAGTAGGAAATGTCCATAAAGAAGAATAAAGTGCATTTGGAGGAAGCGAGAGACTGGTTGGTGTCTTGCTGGTATGATGAGGACATTCTGCTTCTCCTGTGTGCGTCTGGTAAGCGTTTGCAGGCTAATCTAGTCTATCATTTAAGTACTTTCCAGGTAGTTACTTCTCATCATCCTTCTCAGTGGAGAACACTTTATACATCTTCCAGTTCTCACTGGGGTCTTAATTATGAGACCAGTGTCTGCCTTCCTGAGCATCCACCATCCACTTTTTCATATTCCTTTTGTCCCATCTCCCATCCAGACATCCAGAGCCTCTTTGGTTGGGAATGTGTCCCATTTCCATCCTAGACAAAATATGTTTGCTCTCATCTTGTCCAGAAAACTTTCCACGTCTTTGCTCTTTCCTGTGGAAAGTTTCAGGGGGGGGAGGGAATCTTTTAAAGTGATTTGACTAATTCCTATATGGTCAAACCTAATTATCTGATTCTCTCTCTCACACTCTTAGTCTGGCCTATTACCTTTTGCTTTACTTCTGACTGCAGTGCCCATTGAGCACATAATTTCTCCGCTCTCTTTCTTAAGGTGTTTTAGTTTGTTTGTTTGTTGGAGTAAGTCTCGTTGCCCACTTGAATGTGGAGAAGATGAAAAACAAACACTTCCCTCAGTAAATAAAACCCCGGGTGTATTTATTGAAGATGCTTTGAGAAGATCCTTGTCGTTGTGGAGTTTTCTCTGAGGTTACATGGTGCTTTGCAGGCAGAAGAGAACTTGCTCTGCATGTAATGAGAACTGAGTATTTATTTAATCTTGGCCTTTTTTGCTTGGCAACTTGGGTTCACCTGACTTCTCTGTCGTTTGGAGCACAGGCAAATATGCATCCATTGCTTCCCACAAAATACTGTGTGAGTGAGCCCTTCAAAGGTTCGTGTCCGGGCTTGTTTTGAAAAAATAAATTATTACGATGAGAGAAGTTTCCTTTACAAGTTCCAGTGCAGGTGGACACCCTGGAAGATCTCCACTCAGCTGATAAATAGCAATATCAATAGAAGTGCTCACCCCAAACTCCCTTGGTTTTGCCTTCTGCCTGGGGTGATGGTATCTTCTGGGTGTCCAGCGGTGCAGCAGAAGCCCGTCCCTTGTCCCATCAGGCATCATATCCGCTTTGTGCAGCCACAAAGTCAACTGCTGTTGACTTTGGGGCAGAACTGTGGGAAACTTTTTTATTTTTTGCTTTCATCTCTTGTCCTTTTGACCAGCTGGGTGGTGCTGGGACCCACCCGCTCATTCAGCTTAGGAATTAAGCTGAGTGCAGGCACGTCCTTTTCTCTCCACCCTCTCCCAGGGCAATTAGTCAGAGTTGCTGGCTTGGTGTGGAGCAAGTGGCCCATGAGGATGTTGGCGGGTGGGCTCTGTGGACCCTGCTTTTAGCCAGGGTTTGTGCAGGAGGGCAGACATAGGGGTATGAATCCACCCTCAGCTCATCAGCTCCCCTCTCCTGCTGCAGCTCAGCCTCCCTCTTGGCTCACTGAGCTTTCCTCTTGGAGCATCCCTATCCCCAGGGCAGAGTTGTCCAGCATGGTCCTGCCCTCCTTTTGCCTCTTGGACTTGTAAGTCCTTCCTTCACTAACTTCCCTTCCCTTGATGCCAAAAAGGGTCAGTCTTTAGAAAATATATATATATATATAAAACAATTGGAAAGTAAATTCTAGGAGGTGCAAAGGAATTAACTGGATTGGGCAGAAGTGAGAAAGAAAAGGGAAAAACCCCCAAAATCGAGATGATGCATTGCTGAATGGGTGGGGGAAAGGCTTCCCTGCCCACAGCTGCCCCACTGCACTGCACTTGATCGAGGGCTGGGGTCTGGGAGGTGCATGGTCCTCCCCAGCTCTGCCTGGCGGGGGTTCCCCTGTGCCTAGGGCGGGTGCGGGTGCATGTGCGGGTGCATGGCAGGGGTCCCCTGCGGCCTGCAGTGAGCGAGGCTGTGTTTTCGGCAGGGCTCTGGGGGACGCTGCATACCTTTCGTTCTCTTTCTTCATTCATGTTTTTTTTAATGAACAAGTGTGGGGGGGGATGTCATTTCTAGGCTGGGAGGCGGTGGTCACCAACACCGATAAAGCACCTGTGGGTCCCGTTGCTGCCTTCTCGCCAGCCCAGGTGCGTTGGCACGAGGGCAGAGAGATGCCGGTGAGCCTCAGTGTAACCTCAGCCTGCTTTTGGCACTGGCAGCTGGGATGGTCATACTGGTAAGCACGTCCTTGGGCTGCCATCCAAGTGACCTGGGCAACTCCTCCTTTTCAGCACATTCCTCTTCATTTCTCCTGTTGCAGTGAAGCCAGGTTGCGGGTGTTTTTTTTTTAATTTTTCATTTTTTCTCCCCTCTCTCAAAGGTTTTCTCTCTCCTCTCTTCCTTGGTCTTTCCATTGTCTCTTGCCCCAGGGTATGCGCCAGTGACGGGGATGTGCCACCCGCTCCGCAGCTGCACCCTCAACCATGAAGATGGCTTCTCCTCGGCATTCGTTGTCGCCCATGAGACTGGCCACGTGTAAGTCATGGGGGCAGAGCTGGCTGTCCCCTCTGGTGTTTTTTTCCCCTTCTTCCAGTGCTGTGGTGGAGTCACCATCACTGTGGTGGTGGGAGGATGAGCATAGTCATGCCCCCTTCTTTGCAAAAGGGACTTTCTGCTGGTGCAAGCGTGTGCACTGCTGTGGCACGCAATGGGCTGGTGTAAATACCCCGGGAACATATTTACACAGGCTTTTCCCACCAGGTTAGGCATGGAGCATGATGGCCAGGGCAACCGCTGCGCCGATGAGACCAGCATGGGGAGCATCATGGCGCCGCTGGTCCAGGCTGCCTTCCACCGCTACCACTGGTCCCGCTGCAGCAAGCAGGAACTCAACCGCTACATTCAGTAGGTTGGGTTAAGCCAGGGGGGTGTTCTCCCCTCAGATGGTGTGACTGCATGTGTTTTGTACCCAGCAGCTCCTGCGTGAAGGAAGCGGTGGACGGGTCCCCACTGGGATTGCTTGTTTTGGCCAGAATAGCAAAAACAGGTCCTTGGGAGGGTATTTTCCCTTTTTCTTCTACTAACAACTTTGATTCCTTGCACAAATCTGAACTGGTTTTTGGGTGGCAGAGGCTGGATACAAGTAGAAGCCTGATAAAAGCTGGAGATGTCAACAGAGCAATAATCTGCAGAAGCTCTGTGCTGGTGGAGCCCAGATCCAGATCTCAAATATTTTTGCCATTTGCTTTGGGCAGCCTGTGTAGTTTCCCCTTCAGGCTATAAAATATTTTGTGCATAGTAAAAAGGTGTAGAAACAGGCCAGGAGCTTTCTGTGCGTCGGGGCCAAGAAGAGTAGCAGGAAAGCGGGTGCAGTGGTGGTACCCACTAGTGCCATGGTGTTCTGTCCCCTAGGGAGCTGCAGGCAGCTTGTCTTTGGTGGACACTGTGCAGTTGTTTTTTGCTGAAAACATGTTTTCCAGCAGTGGGTAGTTTAGCGTCAGCGGCAAGAAAATTCAGATTTCTCCATATCTGAATCTGGAGAGAGGGCTGGAGGTGAGGGAGGGGGTGAAGGAGGGAAATCCTCCATGTCTGACTCTACTTTGGCTCTGCCCTGCGTCTCTGCAGCTCCTACGACTGCCTCCTGGATGACCCCTTTGAGCACCAGTGGCCCACGTTACCCGAGCTGCCGGGCATTAACTACTCCATGGACGAGCAGTGCCGCTTCGACTTCGGCGTGGGCTACAAAACATGCACGGCAGTGAGTATGGAGCTGGTACAGGTTGCACGTCCATATTGTCCCCGGGACCCCCAGCCAGGTGCTGCGGTGGTGAGGAGGGACCTCCCCACTGCTGTTTCAGCCCAGCTCCTCTGTGCTCCCCAGTTCCGCACATTCGACCCCTGCAAGCAGCTGTGGTGCAGCCACCCGGACAACCCCTACTTCTGCAAGACCAAGAAGGGGCCACCCTTGGATGGGACTGAGTGCTCTCCAGGCAAGGTAGGGGCTGGTCTTGCCTCATCTGCCTTTGGGAGGGGGTGGGGATGCCCTCAAGGGAAGAAGGTGGTGGGTGCCCGGTTTTTAGCTGGCATTACTCATTTTCCCCTTGTGCACAGATGAGGACTTTGTTTTTCTTCTGATCCACCTGCTCTGCAGAGAAGCAGGGCTTGTTTTGTCACCTGGCAAAAGAGTGCTGACATCATTGTATGTCCGACCTCATGATGTCATTAGGATTTTACTTTAGGCCCTCTTAGCATGCCTGTTAGTACAATATGAAAGCGTGGATACGTTGGAAAAGCTGCTGACCCTTGTAGTTTTTGGGTGGTTCTTTGCTGGAGAATGGGTGGGCATAGAGTGTCCAACAACTTTTGGTGAGTTTCCGTATAAATCCCAGCAGTCTCACTGAAAACGTTGCCTCCTCGAGTGCTTGAATGGCAGTTTGCCAAAAGCTTCCAAAGTGAGGCTTTTTGGGTCGTGTACAGGTGTGTTACACATCGTGCTGGCACATGGCTCCAGGGGACTGCAACATCTGGACTGGGAGGTCCTTCCTTCAGGCCATGATGGGCAAGGGCTGGGCTTTTCCTCAGGGCTGGAGTTGAACCCTGGCTCCGGGTGCCCATGGGGTGACACCGCAGCTTCGTGCCGGGCGCTGTGTGCGTGCCTGCGAAGAGGGGCAGAGCTCTGGATTTTGTTTACCAAAATGCCCAGCAGCTTGCTGCTGTGCTCCTTGCAAAAGTTTGGGTTCGTCCCCCGCTGTGCCGGTGGGGAGACATCCCTAGGGCTGATCCAGTCCTGGACGCAGGTGCAGTTCAGTGCCTGCCCGAGGATCTGCAGGGGTGGGGAGAGGCAGTTTGGCTGGAGAGAGAAATCCAGTCCAGGAACACAAAAATACAGTGTTAGGGAAAGAAAAAAAGATTCGTTTTACAGCAGGATCTTTGCATTCCCCAGGCTTGTGCCTTCAGCAGATTTTTGCAGAGGTTTTTGAGTGGGTTTATGCAGCTGCAGGCTCTGCTTTACCAGATCCGAAGCATGGACGTGTTGGGAGCCTGCCCTGCTTATCCCTTCTCCTCTGCCACATTTTCTGCCCTGAGTCCTGGCTGCGGGGCTGTGCTGGGCTCTTGGAGCAAAGCCACGGTCTGCTTGTGCTCCTGAGTCGGTAGTGAAATGATGCATCTTGCTCGTCCCCAAGCCAGCCTGGAGGGCTCCTGGTCCTGCTTCTTACAGGAGGGATGTGCCCAAGGGTGTGATGAAGAGCACCTTCCTCTCAAGCTTTGCAAGTTGGGAGCCGTTTTTGTGTGCTGTGGATGCAGGAGGGCTCTCTTTGCTGGTGCCAAGCGCTTTCGAAGAGGCAGGTGTGGAGCTCACCCCTCTTTCTTCTCCCTTCCAGTGGTGCTTCAAGGGTCACTGCATCTGGAAGACATCGGAGCAGCCCTACAGCCAGGACGGCAGCTGGAGCTCCTGGTCCAAGTTCAGCTCGTGCTCCAGGACCTGTGGGGGAGGTGTGCGCTCGCGCAGCCGGAGCTGCGACAACCCGCCGTACGTTCAGCCCCTGCCTCCCTCCTTTCAGCCAGGGTAAAACTGGAAGTGGCTGAGAGCCAGGGGTTCCTCACTCTTCCCCTTGTGCGCTTGGCCGGCAGGGATGGGGACATCTGCTCCTGCCTGGGCTGTGCCATGCGTTCGGGCGCTGAGCTGCATCGTGTTTGAACAGCATCCGCTCCCGATGCTCTTTGAACCCACCTGCTTTATTTTCCAGCCCATCGTATGGCGGGCGCCACTGCCCGGGAGCCACCTACGAGTACCAAGTGTGCAACGCTGAGGAGTGCCCGGGGCCCTACCAGGATTTCCGTGCCCAGCAATGCTCCAAGCGCAACTCCTACTACACCCACCAGAACAGCAAGCACTCCTGGCTTCCCTATGAGCACCACGATGGTGAGCGGCGGCGGGTCCTAGCAGAGGAGCAGGAGCTAAATTCCCTTCCCTTCCAGAGGAGGCCGTGCTGGTGGCCATCACCATGGGATGGGGACTCTGCCAGCCACACAGACATTGGATTGTGGAAAGCTCCTGAGCTGGGAACCAGAGGGCGATAAGCCAGCATCAAGCAGCCAGATCTTTAAAATCAACCTCTTGTGCTTGTCCCCAGCTGTCACGTAGAGAAACCCAGACATTGCTCTGGTTCCTGCTGTCTCAAAGCGCAGCAGAGGTGGGCTGAGAAGATCAGCCTATGTTGAAACCTCTCCCTGCTCCTCCTGCGCTGGTAAGAGGAGAGCCCCTTGTAATGGTAACCAGAGATAAATCAGTTTGTGCTGCTTTGAAAGTTTTATCTCTGCTCTCTGTGTGCTTTGGCACGCAGAAGGCTTGTTTTCCTTGGAGACGGTGGGGTGACGGTGCTGCCTGCCCGCTCCCGGAGCCACAGTGGAGAGCGTGCCGCTCTGGGCTGGGATGGGAGCCAGGTCCGCCTGCCTGGCTTGCTTCATGCACGCAGCCAAGTGTCTTGCGTTGCAGTGTCACGTACTGTGTCCTGTCCAGTTGCCTTCTCTTAATTTCCCGAGTGTGCTGGGCCAAAGTGCAGGCTCTTGAGCAGCAAATGGACACCGCATAATAAGCCACGTGAACAGCGTGGGCTTTGGATGTCTGGCTGCGGTCAGAGGTGCAAGCTGAGATGGGTTTCTGTCTTCAATCACCCTAATGTATTTCCACAAACACTTTTTTTCCCCCCTCTACTTTTTATTTTGCCGCAGATGCTCAGAAGTGTGAGCTGATCTGCCAGTCCGAGGGAACGGGGGACGTGGTGTTCATGAATCAGGTTGTTCACGACGGTACCCGGTGCAGCTACCGAGACCCCTACAGCATCTGTGTCCGGGGCGAGTGCGTGGTGAGGAGCTGACGGCTGCTGTGTGACTGTCCCTGTCCTTTGCCTGCCCACGAGAGACCTTGTGCATCCCCTTGACCCACTACCCCATGGGGATGCATGTTTTAGCCCGGGGACCGATGCTGTGTGCAGCAAAGGGCTATGGGGATGGTAGAGCGATGGGCTGTGGGGCCGCAGGGATGTAACCCTGTGCCTGTCTTCTCTTCCCCATGACAGCATGTCGGCTGTGACAAGGAGGTTGGCTCCCTGAAGCAGGATGACAAATGTGGCGTCTGCGGGGGGGACAACTCCCACTGCCGGACTGTGAAGGGCACACTGGCCAAGACCCCCAAGCAGCCAGGTGAGCAGGCTGGGTGGGTTTGATAGCGCATTCGGTCAGGGTCGGCTGGATTCACATGTGGGTGCGAGCAGGTGCATGTCTGGTTGGAGCAAACCTGCTCTTTCTCTTCCCTCCATCCTTCCTCCCTACCTTTCAGCGGGTATTTTGAAGATGTTTGAGATTCCGGCTGGGGCGAGGCACCTTCAGATAGAAGAGATGGAGCCGACGTCCCACAGCATCGGTGAGTATGCTGTGGTTCACCTCTCCCTTCACCTGCTACCTCTTTCTCGGCCCTATTCTGACAATTCCCACCCAAAGCGTCTTATTTGGGTCATTCCAGTCCTTCAAAGGCAGTGACCAGAGGAAACAATGTTGAAATACCTCCTTTCTCCTCCAGCTGTTAAGAATCAAGCCACAGGTAACTTCATCCTTAATGCCAAGGGCAAAGAAGCGAGAAGCCATGTGTTCATTGAGATGGGCTTGGAGTGGGAGTATACCATTGAACATGGGAAGGAGAACCTGAAAACCAGTGGTCCTCTGCATGACGCCATCAGCATTTTGGTAAGCCTGGCTGACGCATCCTCTGGGGAATTCAGGGATGACCATCTGCCAGCAGTGCAGAGAAGAGGAGGTGGTCCAAGGTGGGATGTCAGAGGCAATGGAAAGATTTTGGCAGCGAAAGGGCATAGGGCATGTCATTAAACCTAGGGAAATGAGCTAGCCGAATGGAAGGGGCAGTGAGCTGTGTGCAAGAATGGCATAAAGACACATCGCTTGGGTCTTTGCCTTTGAATCCAACTGTATTTTGCTTTGTGCAGAAATTGCTTATGACTCCATGTCTCATTTTAGTTATACTGGTCTTTGGGGGAGTTAGAGATTGGATTCCCTGGGCACCTGGGGAAGGGTAGGTCTCCACTGCCATCCATACCTGTGGCTGGCGCTGGCTTTGGGCGTAGACTGTGGTCCTGCAGGTCAGAGGAGAGGCTGGGGCATGCCATCCAAGGCTGGAGTTGGGATGTTTGGGCAGCATTTTTCTCCACAACTGGTGAGGTATGTTCCCGAAGGGCAGACTCTGTGTTTGGAACCCACCTAATCATGTTGGAGGTAGTAACGGGGTTTGTTTCTCCTACTCTTGTGTCTACAATACCATGTGGTCATTGTTCACTTCTTTTTTCTTTGATGGCCTCCTTTTCCCTTCTGTCTCCTATGGCATTGCCCTTTCCTCTCCTTGCCCCTCTCCGATTGTCCTCTCTCTGCCTGCAGGTCATCCCTCAGGAGGAGGAGGCGAGGAGCAGCCTGATGTACAGGTACATCATCCATGAAGACCTGCTGCCCATGATCGGAAACAACAATGTCCTGCTTGAGGAGATGGATTCCTACGAGTGGGCCCTCAAGAGCTGGTCTCAGTGCTCCAAGGCGTGCGGAGGAGGTAGCTTTCCCTTTGTGGCAGGTTACACCATGGTCTTGGAAGGATGCTTGGGTGCGTTACACAGTGCATGAGCCCTTTGGGGCATCTCTGGCTTGGAAACATGCAGATGCTGTTCAAAATTGTTTCTCCCCAAGATCACACATGGCAAGGCTTTAGACCTGGTACTGCGTGGAGGCCTAGCTTTCTTCTCCACACCCATACCCGTGTTATTTGCACCTCTGTAGTTTGAGGGGTCTACCACGTGGTAACATGAGTGTTAAAAACCATTATTGCAGAGCAGTTTAGGTATTTCAGCCAGATTTCTTATGAAAACAGGCTTATGTGATCATGTGTGCATACCTTTGTCTGTCTATCCATGTACCTTCTATGAGTTTTTAATTCGTTGGCTGTTTTTAATCCAGTTTGAGCCAAGGAGTAGTGATTTTGCAGCTGGCTGCTCCTAAAGCTTGCATGGAGATTGCTGTGATGGAGGGCAGGTAGCACACGTGAGCTCCTGGCAGAGTTATTGCTGGATTTTTTCCCCCTGGGAGGAAGCACACATGCGTGCATGCTGGTGTCACAGGTTTGCTGATGAAAGCCTTGCCTCGATATGGCCGGTGGGATCTGAGTTCGAAGCTGGCCCTGCTCTGAGCAGGTGCTGGACCAGAGACCTCCAGAGGTCACCTCCAACCTACCTGACCCTCAAATGATGGAGAAGACCTGACACTTCCACCTTGTGCCATCCAGCTCATGGCTGGAATATTTTGGGACTTACAGAGCTGGAAAGCGAGTCCTCGCTGGCTCCCTGGACCTTGCTGCAGCAGGGCTGCTGGCAGGGCAGCAGGCGGCTCCTGGTTAAGGCTGGCTTTGCCCCAGGCTGGTCTGCTCCCGAGGAAGCGCAGCTTATTTGGCATATTATAGCAGTGCTTTGGCTGGACTTGCGATGTTTCCCTCATCTGGAGAAACGGAGCCAGATCTGTAGCTCGCTAAGTGCTCGTGGCTGTGTCTCCACCAGGAAGCTCTGATGTCTTGACCTGGGCTTTTGGGAGCACAGCCTGGGGGAGGGAGGGGGAGAAGGCTGTGTCTGCTTCGCTCCTCTCTGTGTGTGCACCCCTTGGCAGCCTGGATGACCCCAGGAGGCTGGGGGGTCCGGCACCCACACAAGCATCCTCTGCAAGCCTGGGTGACGCACCGCTTGGGTCCCACCTCAGCGGTGACAGCTGAGAGCACGTGTGCTGGCGGGGATGCAGGGGAGGGGTCGGATGGGGAGCCGGTGGGACCCCCGCACCCATTGCCTCACTGCCCATGCTCTGCCTCCCCAGGCATCCAGTACACCAAGTACGGCTGCCGGCGGAAGAGCGACAACCGGATGGTGCATAGGAACTTCTGCGACAATGGCAAGAAGCCGAAGCCGATCCGTCGGCGCTGCAACCTCCAGGAGTGCTCCCAGCCTGTGTAAGTACTCCCTGGCCAGCCTGAGGAGCTCTCATCCCCTCTGTGGGGGTGATTTTAGAGCTTCCCAACGTGGGCATCGCCTCTAACACCTTTGCCGTGTCCGTCTTCCCCCCGGCAGGTGGGTGGCGGAGGAGTGGGGCGCCTGCAGCAGGTCCTGCGGCAAGCTGGGGGTGCAGGCGCGGGCGGTGCAGTGCGTGCAGCACCTGCGGGACGGCACCAACCGCACCCTGCACACCAAGTACTGCCCCGGGCAGCGGCCCGAGGCGCGACGGCCCTGCAGCCGCCTGCCCTGCCCGGCCCAGTGGAGGACGGGCGCCTGGTCGGAGGTGAGCTGGGGATGGCGGGGGGAAGACTCCCCGGCTGCACAGCGGGTCAGGAGGAGGGGTGTGGGGACTGGGTGTTAAGGGCAGGTGCTTGTAGGGCAGGCTGGTCTCATAGGGGTGGAGGTAAGAGTACAAGAGCCAGCGATGTTTTTCATTGAGGTTTGTGGGGAAACTCAAAATTAGACAGGGGATGGCATCCTTGTGCACCCTGGCTGAGGGCAGAGTGGGGTTGCTGGAGAGGATGGGAGAGAAAATCCTTCTCAGAAAGTAATATGCACCCAAGACGCTGTCGTCTGCAAATATTCCTCTGACGCAGCTGTCGGGGTGTGCCGGCTTGTCCTTCCCCCCATCACTGACATCTGTCTGTCTGTCTGTCTGGATGCAGTGCTCGACGAGTTGCGGGGAAGGCGTCCAGCAGCGACAGGTGGTTTGCAAAGGCAGCGAGAGCGGTGGGCGCTGCGAGGGTGACAAGCCAGAGGCTGTCCGGGGATGCAACGTGGCCCTCTGCCCAGGTGAGAAGAGGAGGAGGAGGAGGAGGAAGAGGAAAAGGTGGCACCTGGGGGGGCACATGCTGGTGGAGACCAACCCTGTTGCATACCTCCAGCCCATCTGGGCTTCAGGGGGTTGCCAGCAAAGCAGGTTGTGTTGAATGTCCCTGATGCTGGCAGAGGAAGGGTTAAATGCCAGCCACTATGTTGTACTTTTCTGGTCTTGACCCTACAGATATTTGCTGTAGGTGGTTTTGGGTCTTCTAGCAGTTCGGGGATGCGATGAGCTGAGGGTACTATGGAGGTGGACACCCTGGAGTTCGTCTTGGGGGTTTTTTGGGTAGCCTAAGTGCTGGGCCAATCAGGTGCTCCCAAGGGACCTCATTTTTAAGAAGATCCTGTAAAACGAAAAAATCCCCCACCAAAACACCCTCCTAAGTTATTTTGAGTGCTCCCAGCCTCCGGTGGTGTCTGAGCATCATGGTACTGTCTCCGCAGGGGAGGTCTCTGGCATCACTGTGAGCACCAATGCCACTGACCACGTCACGCCTAAAGGGCAGCGGGTGGCCCAGGATGGACCCAAAAACCCAGTCAGCAAGATCTCCTCCAGTAAGTGTCCCTGATCAGGTAAAGGCGATGCTTCAGGGCCTCTCTTGGTGGGATAACCCTCCCGAGGGCTGCTGCAGCTCCTGGTGGGAGCCGGGGGTGGCTGGGAGGAAGGCTGTGTGTCCAGCAGTGGCTTTGGGGAAGGTGACCCTCCACTGCTGCATCCCTGCTGCCTCTGCTTGCGAAGCTTGCCGCTCGGTTGCCATCTCGTGGAGTCTGGGATCTTGCAGCTTCCTCTGCCGTTGGCTGGGCATCACGCTGCGCTCCCTTTGCTTCCCAGATTTTGTGCAGTTTCCTTTTTAATTTAAACCTTTTTCAGCCTCCTGTGTTTATCCAAGTGGGGAGATGGCTTCTGGTTTTTGCCCCGTGCTCCAAGCGAGGCGTTGCTTTGAGTGCTTCATACCTGGGGTGATATGCATCATGATCTGATTTAAGATGCTGGTTTGGAGCATCCCTTGCTCTCTGCTTTTTCTCCTGTGCACAGAATCCTTGAGTGGTTTGGCTTCGTTTTCCAACTCCCTCACCCCCCCTTCCCATACAGGCATGGCCAAAATGGGGCAGAAAGCAGTAGCAGGTTTGGCAGCACCCTGCAGGGTCCTTTGGAACTGTTAGAAAAGGTGCAGGGGTGGGAGCCTAATGCTGCTCTCATCCTTTGTTCCTTTGTGCTGTCTGATGCTGCTCTGTCTCTCTCTAGGGGAGCCTTGCCTCGGGGACAAGTCCATCTTCTGCCAGATGGAGGTCCTGGCCCGCTACTGCTCCATCCCTGGCTATAACAAACTCTGCTGCGAATCCTGCAGCAAGAAAGCCTTGTCTACCACCGGCTCACCCCCCGCCACCGGCCCCAGCACTCCCCTGGGAACCTCAGTTCCCAGCCCCACTCCGCCGCTCTCTCCCGGCCCCGTCGCCCCTGCCCGGGGGGCACCTGATGGGGACCCCACCATGGCGCCTTGGGCTGGGCCAGCTGCCAGCGGAGGGACACTCAGCAGCGATGCTTTCCCTGGGGGACTGCTGGCCCCGAGCGAGCTGGGCAGGGGCCAGGCAGCCAGGTAACCCGCTTGGGACCACCTCGCCGTGGGGCAGGGGAAGCCATTTGCCTCCCTCCCTCTCCTCCTCCCCTGCTTTTTCTCTCTATCCCCCACTTCCAGCGATGGCTTTCACGGGTGGCACTACCAGGTTTGGAAATGACCTGGCTCACCCAGAAATTCCTGGGAAAACCACTTCTGTCTCATGATCCCCCACCCTCCCAGCCATGGCATGTTTTTTCTTTTTTGACAGTGCTATGGAAAAAGG
>Ga0065711_1030390_pt1 | contig 32656 bp, 25 predicted proteins | sample Hoacrofraction12_FD_59098 | JGI IMG/M metagenome (GOLD analysis project Ga0065711, IMG submission 59098) | Hoatzin crop microbial communities from Cojedes, Venezuela - Epithelial fraction 12 v2 (version 2) | ecosystem: Host-associated > Birds > Digestive system > Esophagus > Crop | place...
TAAACCCCTGAAACAGCAAAACTGTCTTCCATCAAAGCCCCTAAACAAGTGCCTTACAATTTCAGTGGTAAAAGAAACAAGCCTACAACAGATTTCCTCCATAATGTGGAATAACGCCCAAGAAAATTACACTACCAATAAAAAGCTAATGAAAAGGTCTACTGGGAACAGTTTTGCCCTACAGATAACTTGTCCCTCCTGATCTTAATGAATTCACTTGCAATTTTGACATGCTTTTATTACAGTGGCACTCAACGCCCCAGAAATCTCAGTGTTAGGTGCTGTTCGAAGAGATGGTCTTTGTCCCAGGGAACATGACGTAACTCTTAAAAAGGCAATGATAGAGGCTGCTAATTATTCATTGTTTGCACAGGGAATAAAAAAGGTTTATATGGAACTAACGTATGGGTAAGTGTAAGTATCATTAGTAGTAATTATAGTAACTGCCTCTATGATCCTCCTCTGTTATATTTGAGGCAGACTTCATTTCTTAACTACAGGTTTGTCTGCTAAAAAATCCTCTTTCACAACAGACAGCCCATTGCAAGCCGATGGCTGCCTTCACATACCCTGCCACCGTTGTCGGGCTGTCTTCCAGCACGGAGTGGTCTCCTTTGAGCTCAGGCTAGAGGAAAGCTGCAGCAGATTGGTGCTACATTTCTCTTCTCAAAGGTGTTTACCAAGGGCTTTGCATGGAGAGATTTAATGCCAGCACTGTGGGGGTTGTGAAATCATCCAAGGAAAGGGACAGTGGAAGGCCCTGACCCTCTACATTTTATGCAGGCAAAATACTGTCTCACTTCAAATTAGCATTTAATAGGGGAACACAGATGTGAGGAAGGGTGTCTGCTGCCTAAATGGTTGTTGCTGGGTAAGGGCAGAATTAAACAGGATGAGGAGGGCGTGGACAGCAGATAGGGAATGGGATCTCTCGTGATGCAAGAAGCATCTTTGTGTGATGGCACAGCCCAAACTGGAGCTCGCAGGCTGTGGCAGTGTCCACCCAGGTGGAGGTTCACCACCATCCCCCTGCCCCAGAGGGAGAGAGGTTTCCTCCCCGTGCCTGAAGAAAGCCAGAAGAACCATCCGGGTGAAACGGATTTTAATCCCTGTTGAGAAAATGCAATGGTAAAAGTAGTCTGCTCAGCATGTGCTCATTGCAGAACCCACGCAGGCGCTCAGGGCGGGTCTGTTTGTCTCTTCAGGGCCACAGAAACCAACAAACAGCAGTGGGGAGAGGAGTTACCGCCATATCCTCATCACACCCACGCTCTCATGAGTGGCCTTCTTTCTGCCTAATGAAGTGAGGATTAATTAGAGGAGGCAAAGGGCTTCTACGGACAGCATTGTCAAGCGCTGCTTATTGCTGTTTGTTGATTCAGCTAGGCATTTTGTAATCCCTCACATTGTTTTGCAGTGACTGCGGGAAACAGGTGAAAAAGACACTTCGCTTTACCAAGTTCAAGGCACCTATGCAGACTCTTTAGAAATGAAGGCTGATGCCGGATAGTACTGAGCAATAGCAAACATGTAATCAAGTACTCAAATACTCCCGTTCCTCTCCAGAAGATAGCTAAACTATAACACCTAGGATGGGAAACAATAAAAAAATTGGTTTTCTATTTTTTTCAAAAAGAGGGGGAGAATTTAAAGGGAATTTGTCTTTGGCACTTAATTCTTTTAAACAAAAAGTTATTTTCCCTTAAAATTTTCTTACTGACACACTGTTTATATAATGGGGAAAATAGTGTTCAGGGAGGGTGTGGTGACTTGCCCAAAAACAGAGCGGGGAGGAAAACCCAACGGTGTTTGCTTTACTCCTTGACCACACAGAATATAGTACACCTAGAGCTTAACTCTTCTTTGTTCTTTGCAATGTCCAGGCTTCTGTACCCATAAAAACAGAGCGTGTAACGTTACTAGCCCTTAAGTAATGGTCAGCGTCCATGCCGCCTTGCTGTGCCAATGCTTCAACACGTAAGGCATCAGCAAGCCAGTCCTTGCTGTTCCCCTGCTTTCCATACAATTCTGCTTTGGGCTGGGCTGTAAACTAATACAGAAAAGGGTCTTCTAAACTTTTCCCTGCAGAACCACTTAGTAAAGGACAAAGTTACTCTCCCAGGGCTGAAACAACTCTTATCTCCCTGGCCAACCCACCGGGATGTTAGCAGTCACTCTCCTGTCATGTAACTCAAGTCTGGAGAGTATGAACAAACATTAGCAGGTTTAAACCGCCACATTTCTGTATTTGGGCTAAGCAGAGCTCAGGGCAGAGATCCAATGTTGTCTTTGTTTGTACAAACCTAACATAAAAAATAATTAAAGCACTGAGTCCTCATTTTTCCCCTTAGCTCCTTTCAAGAAAGGTTAGAACTTCACCCATGCACTAAAAATTTGAGGCCCCTTTAAAAACTCCCCCTGGATTATATTTGCTCTTGCTCAGCAGGATAGATGACACATTAGATTTCATCTCATTTTCTCAAGACGTGACATTTTTGTTGGCTCATGTAAGGGGAAGATATCTCATGCCTTTCTGAAGATCTTCGCATGCATGAGCACACCACAGAGCAGACAAAGCCTTTGCCCTTCCCAAGAGAGATATTTTGAAGAGGGATGTGCTATGAGGGGGACACAAGGCTTCCTAAGCAGTGCCCATCATGAAGAGAGAGCAATCATGGTGGTAAGGGCAGAAGTTCTGGCCCATTCACTACAAGATCCCATGGGACCTCCATTGAAAACAAGAGCAAGGTGTGAGTAGCAGTGTCCTGTCCTGCAGGAACAGCCTCTGGGGTGGCTAGGGTGCCGGTAGCTCAGGACTTCAGGTGGGAACGACCAGAAGACTGGTTAGCGGGTTGTGCTCCTTTCCTTTTCCTCATTTTTCACCCCACAGCTCGCTGGTGCCAGGGAATACATGTAGCGTAATGCATGCTGCTATGGCTTGGGGACTGGGCAGTGTGAGGCATGGGCACAGCTGGTGGCAGCAGTACCTGCGTGCTGATACCGTCAGCTGGGACACAGCCTGTTCCTAAAGGACAAGTCCAGGAAACCCCTGCCTGCCCTAAGGAACCAGGAAGATGACTTCCATTCATGAAGGATGCAACAACAGCTCCTGCACGCCTTCAAACAGGCTGAGCAAGACTCCTCCTGAACTATTGCTCCACTCTCTTCACTGGACATAGAGGCCAGAGGAACCATCCCTTTACTTTCACGGTGAAGGAAGATTTGCTGTTTTGAGGTATTTCCTAATGGTCATGCCAATAGCCTCCTCCGCTCATTGCTTCCTCACTCCTCTCCAGAGTAGCTGAAGGCTATGAAAAACGCTGGAGGTCTAGTAGAGTCCTTTCAGATTGATGCTGAAACTCCTAGAGCTTGTCTACATGGCAAAAATTCAAGGAAATCCGTTTGAGTTCATGAATGGTAATAACTTAAGATAGCTCAGTAAAATGGCAGTGAGCTGTCACATAGATGCTCCAGTTCAGAACCAGACAGAAATACCTGAGTCAGTTAACCTGAACTCACTTTCAATTAAATTACCATAAATCCAAAGAAGGCCCCTTTAATTCTAATTGAGCCTGTATGGACCATTCTAACTCTAACTGAATCTAGTGGTGCTTAAGTAGCTCAATTCAAATTCACACTTCTAAAACACTGCCAAAAAAAAGCTTGAAAACACCGTGGGAGTATAATACTAAATGTTCTCAAACAAGGAAACACACAAAAGTAGTGCAAAATAAGTATATATATATTTAAAATGTCATGCTTTTTCTGAGTTAGTATATTAAACTAGAGATGTCATCTAACAATGTCTTGCTCTCTACGGATTCTGTCGCTGCCTTGTGCCTTGCTCCAGGCCCTACTCCGAGTCCTCTGGCTGACTCACTGGGCCACCGCAGGAGCCGTGTCACTGAGCTGCGGTCTCTGCTGCTGACCTGGCCACGCAGCAGTGCCTGCAGCGCAGAGCAAAGCAGGAGCAGAGCTGGGCAAATCGGCTGAGAGATGAGAGAAGCCACAAACAGAGCTACACACTTACTAATGAAAGCAAAGGGCTTGCAGAGCAAAATGACCACATTAGACCTACTAACAGTTGTTTCTTCCAGATTTAATGAGCTTGCTACAGAGGAGGTGTGCTGGGAAGGAGGGTCACTAGTCAGGGTAGGTCAGACCAGTGGCATCCAGGAAAGAGGACAGGAGTTTAGCCCTTCTCAGGGAGGTGAGTGAGCAGCAGTTTGAGCTCTCAGAGCTGCAGTGCTACGCCACGTGCTTGTTGCCACCATCACTCTCACTCATTTATTAGCAATGCCAGTGAATGTGAGAGCTCTGCCACGCTGCCTATGGTATACATCCCACCCAAGCTGGTTTTAATCTTAAGAAACAAGAGGCAAGAGGGAAGACAAACCGTGCTTAGAAAGGGTATGCCTCTTGCTCGAAGTCATACAAGAGATCCACGAGCAGAACTCGGATCAAACCTGAGACTGATGCCCTTTCCTCTAGACCAGGCTGCCTCTTTCTTGCGTTCATGGGATAAACAGCTCCGTTTCTTTGCTCTCAGTGCACTTCATCTGCTCTGTCATAACCGTCCTAGGACTTCACTGGACTGAAGTTAATGCCTATACTGGTTTTCCTCAAGCCTGGTTATAAAGATTACGTGTTACCACACCTGCCTCACCAGGTAGTTAAACACTAGACACAGCCTGCACCATTCTGCACAGAAAAATCTGTACAAGAAACATACATTTTTAATGCAAACACATTCCTAACAGCACAAAGGCACCTGGTGAAGACATTTCCTCATTGCTGGGTGCATGTGCCCAACTGCCATTAGCACTAAACAGAAATAACAAGAGCCTGGGAAGACCCATCTTCTTAGGTGGAGGCTTATCATAGTGCCAGGTCCTCAGAGGAGACTTTAGGGTGATTCTCAGGGATTAAGTCCTCCCATTTCAAATCACTGACACTTGACATTTCCAGTTCAGCTGCAAACTTGTAAAATCACAGAAGAAAGTGAAACCAGGCCACATTCGTACCAAAAGAACCAGAAACATGTGCAAGTCCCCTCTCAGCCTTGGCAATGCCCATGCTCAGTTAACTGAACTCTCGAGCAATTTTTTGTCTCTGACCATTCCCAAATTGATTTCTTACAACATCAGAACTGACTACTGACTTTCAACTTATCTGATAGAGTTAAAAGAAAACACCCTGGCAATGCCACTGCATCACAAGAGAGGCTTTGATCATCTGGAACTGCCAACGCACCTTGAAGCGTGTTAAACACATAGACTTGGCTGATTGCATCTGCCTGTTTCCATTAAATGTACCTGCAAGGGAGCCACCCGCTGAGCAGGGGCAGGATGAGGGAGAAATGACCTGGGTTTTGGGTTACTGGATACTCCTTGAGGCTTTTCATCAGAGGAACTTTCAGCACTTTGTGTTTAGCATGTCACCCACCTCGGGTAAGCAAAGGAGAGGTGAAAATGCATTTCTGAATAAGCTTTCGGCAAGAACTGACCTTTCCACTGTGGTTATGAATGGAGAAACCTTCCAGCAGTAAAATCCTTCAACAGTTCTCCCGGGCTTTGGGTGCTCACGTAAACCCAGCGGCTGAGGTTCAACTCCCTGGACAGCAGGTGCTACCAGTCCATGCTGGTGATCCAGAATGCCACGCTGGACACTGCTATACTGGGGATTTATCCCTCCCACTCCCTGCATAAGTCTCCCTGTGTACAAAGGCCCTCCCAGTTGAAAACAGCTCTGACGCTGCTTGGCTCAAGAGCCAGAGCACAGATTTTAGACCCAGCTTTAAAAGACTCAGATGAGGGGAGCAGATAGAGACAAATGCTGGAGTAGGAGACACACTGCTGAGGAAATGCTGTGGCACTTCAACACAAGCTCTGTGCAGAGATCTCAGAAAATGCCTTTTTGGTAAAAAAAATGTAACCCATTTCCATCAGCCTTTTATTTCTTGCTAATAGTTCAGGACTCTTCCCAGTTATCCTCTGCAGCATGAAACACAAAGGCCACCTCATCCCCTGCCCTCTGGGAATGGGACTCTGGCTTTGTAGGTTATCTGGGGTGGGTGGGGGAGGAAGTAGGGGAGAAGAACAATGGGGTGCTGTGCAGATGATTCGCATTAATTTTGGAAGGAGTTATAAAAAGTAAGCTTTAAAGTCTATCCTAAATATAAGGATTCAGCTGATTGAGAACTCATCTGCTTCTATCTCTTGGGTAATCGTGAATACACTTCTGCTGTGTCACTTCAAAGGCGCAGCACAGCTGGGAGGGTTTTCATCAAAGCTTCTGCATGTCTGGGGGAGGTTTTCCCCCCCATGAATATACATCACTGGAGGCTCCTTTTCCCAGCTTTTCCCATGCCTCTCTCTGATTGATCCTCATTTCATTCAGATGAGCTCTTCCTCTCTGGATGGCTAAAGGGCAAGAGACAGCTCTCTCCAAAGCTTTCCCACTCGCCTGGATGCCTCTCCGAAGATTTTCCTCTCATCAGAGTGGGGGAGGGAGGGAGTTGTTCAGACAAGAGATTGAGCCTTTAAATTAAATTCTTGTCATCTGAGGGCTGGGCCTGATAGTAGCGGGGGTGGGAAGCATATTCTCCCAGTATCGGGACTCTGGCCAGATCCTCATCTGGTGTAAATGTGTGCCAGTGGACTGATCTCAGCAGTCATGTCATCAAAACTACAAGCCTTAAAACACTCCCCTCTGCAAGGCAGCCGGTTGCTGGGTGAAACCAGCATCATCCTCTGTGTGTCTGCCCTGCGGAGTACGTGAGCTCCACAGACTAGGAACTCTAGCTGAAATTGCTCAATTCCCCTCTTTTTCAGTGGGGAGGGAGGGCTGGGCAGCTGGGTGGAATTTCAAACACTCAGCCACCTTCAGCCAGGTTGGGATTTCACAAGAGCCCAGACCCTGTGTGCACCCAGCACGTGCAAAGTGCTGGTGGAGATCTGGGCCCCTCTCCTGATCTCAGATGGGAGCTCAGCCCTCCTGGAAATTCTGGGCCCAGTGCCACTTGGTTACAGCACGTCTCCTGGCTGGTGGCCAGATCAGAGGAGTCTGAACCTCATCTTAGCTCTTCTACCCTCCACCCTCTAATTGTGTACTCCCTAGGGCCAAAATGACCCCAGCACTCGTCAGGTCAGGACACTGCTGAAGAAACTGATGTGCACTGTCTTATACCACTGGCAAGGTTGGCGATGTGTTACCGTTGATGATCTTTTAAAAAAAATGTTATGAATCCCCTGTGCAGTGACCCATGGAAAAGTGACAGCATTGGAGATTATAAATGTCTGCTTGCACAGTGAGATCTTCCTCCACTCCTGAGAGAATCCTCAGCAGATGGACACCTGCTCTGAGAGCAGGAGAGCTGCACAGCCACCACCCATCACCCACCAGCAAGTTTCACAACCTTGTGTCCTTACAGCCTCCTATGCATCCTATCCCAGCTCAGAGCCCTGTAAACCCACACCTTGGACCACTACCGGGGAGATCAAACCAGGTCCCCAAGGACGTGTCATCCTCATGGGGACCTTTCCAACACCATAACGTCTCTTGGCACTTATAAATCTTGTCCTCCACGCTCAGTTCCAGGCTGTAACCCTTCCCTCCACAGCAAGAGTCCCTCTGGAGAGGCATTCAAATCTGGGTCAGTTGTGCTGGTGCTGCATGTGACTGGGACATTTCTTCCCCCCAGACAGTGATGGGATTTTCCCGCACCAGTCCCTTGAATGGATAATTGGATCTTGAATAGTTTATCACTTCTTTCACTGGGGTGTGTGGCTGGATTTACTTTGACACAAGCCCCTTTCTGAATTGCAAGTTGGCAACAATGAAAGGGAGAAGTCTTTAATTAGTTATCTGGCTAATTAACTTTTACTGCACTGTATAGCTTTGGCATCCAAATACTGCAATGCAAAACACTGCAAACATTCAAACAAAAACTACCCACCCCACCAGGAAGCTGCTGTCACTGGGGGCTGCAGGGGAACAGCATCTCACAGCCTTGGCCAAGGTCGTGGAAATCCACCTCTCACTGCGCTGTGCTCCCTGGCCTCCCTGCACATCCACTCCTGCGGATAACTCACCTTCTGATGATGATGTTCACATTACAGATACAGAACATACATGGCTTCCCCATGTTGTACATGGCTTCCCCATGTCATGCTCCTCCTTCCTAGCATGTGCACTCATTCTACCATTGGGTGAAATACACACAAGATAAAATTTATTTCCTGCTCGGAAGGGGTATGTAGAGATCCCTGCATCCCCCTGCCACGTAGGGGAGAGTTTCACAGTCAGGACCAGTGTACTGGCATCCCTCCGTCCTGAGCCAAGAGACAAACCCCTCGCATCAGGCAGGGTGATGCCATATCACACACTAAGGGAATGCTCTCAAAGAGGGATAAGCTCTGAAGCCTGTGGGATGACCCCCAAGAGCACAGTTTGGCTCAGAGAGTACAACAGACAGGTTGCTAGAATTAAGTCACTCTCTCTGTTGGAACATGCAGGGTCCCCACTGCTTTTCCCACGCTGATCGGTGAGAGCTAGGGGTTTCGGGAGGCACGGTGCCCCCAGGACGTTCCCGTGTTGTTATATCTGCACCTTGTGGGCTAGCACATGTTTTACTCTGTGTGCACTGGAGTTTCGCCGTTACTGCATGTCCAGGCAAGCTCCCTAACTGCTTTCAGCATGAATAAAAAGGCACTGTAAAGGGGAAGGGACAGGTTTCAGGAAAAGTGAGAGAAGCAGCATAAAACGGGCCATCAGCTTGAGTCCACTGCCTAATCAGTCCCATCCCACACGTCTGCCCTGCTGGGCAGAGAGGCACAGACGGAAGGGAGACGAGTCTGGTCCCAGGCTGGGATCCAAACTAAGTCTACTTTGTTGTAGTTTGGACTTCAGCTAAGATCTATTTAACTGCTGTATTTAATTTGTTTGTGGTAGAAAAGGATTCCACTTGCTGGCAGCCCAACTCAACCAAGTAAAATCAGGGGCGATACTTTGCCCCCTTCCTGTACTCGTCCATGCAGAATCCGGGGAATCAGCTGAACTGCCAGCTGACAGGATCGGTGCCTTTGCTCAAGAGGCAAGTTGCTGCCTTTGACGTTACGCAGCCAGCTGCCCAGGGAGGGTTGCTACAGGAGGATTTCAGTAAAGCAGCACTGTGTTTGCACACCACAGAGTTGCACACAAAAAGCAGGTCACAGCAAAGGTAAAAATGAAGTCAGCTCGGAGCTGCAGCATGAGTAACCACTGCTACACAAGCGGGCAAGGCCCTCTCAGCATCCTGTAAACACGCACATAAGAGACTCTTCTCCACATTTGTTTGCTGTGAGCAAGTAAACCTGATGGAGGGAATGATTTCACTCTGTGAGCACAGGGCTTGTGCCTTGTTCAGTAGGGGCTTCACTTTGCTGAGAAAAAAAAAATCTCTGCAGATTTGCACTTGCTGAACGATAAAGCGGCAAGGGATGGTGCAGGAAGGATGGATGAGATCACTGATTCAGGGGAGGAGATGAGGCGAAGGTTGTCCCCTCCTGGTACAGACATGCATGCTACCAGTTCTCCCTGAGCCAGAGGAACTAAATCTAGAAAGATGGAGATGCCTGCGAAGCTCCCATTTTTCCCCCCAGCAATGGCCCATCCAGTGTGAGCTCCTGTCTTCTCCCAGGGCAGGCAGGCAGCTGCGCAGCCCCGCTCCATCAGCGTCGCAGGGGCATCCAGTCTGCCTGACTGCAATACTAACGGTAATGAGGCTTACAAGGGAGGAGAGTCCTCTGACCTGTGACTACACGCTGCTTGTGCAGGCCTGACACAGCTGTGAAACGCTACGCTCTCCTTAGGCAGCTCCTAAAGCCGTGTCTAAACACCCTTAATACCCGTCAGAGTAATGAAACTATGACACAGGTACAATCCTTCAAACAAAGGCTGACCTAGAGGGTCCAGGTGTCTTTACAGGATTACTGTATTCTCCTTACCATGCAGGAGCAGGCTATTAAATGCAGACACGCTTTAAATCATGACCCTTGTATCAGGAACTGAATCAGCTACAGGCAAAGCCCTAAGTTCCTCTAAAAACCCTGCCCCAGTAGAAAAAATAAAGGACATGAAATGATTCATAGCACTTGTATGGGGAACATTTTATGTTTTTGTTTTTGCTTTTGCTTTTCATTTAAAGTCATTTCAGACTCAGTTCGAAAAACAAATCAAGCCCATTCTCTTCTCTTCCTCCTAGTGACAGGTTGCCCAGATGCCTGTCTGGGTCAAGGGGACAGTGCTGCATTTTATTTTACCATCTGGAATTGCCCAGCCCTGCAGATTTTTTAACCTCTTCATTCCCAATAGCATTTTGTTCTTTGATTGTCCCATCTTTTCCCCATTTTTGCTTTCCTAAACCTTCCAAAATAATTTCCATCAAATCTAAACACTCAGCAGCTTGTATGTCAGGCTAGTTTCTAAGCACAAAGAGTAAAATATTTCCCCTCCCGAGCTGGAGTAGATCAAGTACCCCCAGTTCCAGGTCAGAGCTAAGCCTTCAACAAAAAGCCTTCAACATTCCTTCCAGGGATAGGAAAGAAGGTTCAAGTTCACACAACTAGTTCACTAAAGCCAGGATCAGGCTCGCTGCTAGAGCTCCTTGGTGTTTACAGTCTCAGGCTGTCACTTTGATATATCTGCTCCTCTCAGAGTATGTGCCTTGTACCCTGCTGCCAAAGCCACAGCTGCAGCCACTCGCAGGGGCGGTGGCTGTTTCCACAGTCCGCGTTCCTGGGTGGCACGAATGCCTTCGCCATAAAACTCGTCCTACAGACCTACATAAGCCAGGGAGAAAGAAGGGAGAGCTGGGCAGAAGATCTGCCAAAGATGAGCGTTGTCTGAGGGAGAGTGATGCCTGCACCTCAGGTCCAAACTTGTCCTCTCGGTGTGAGAAACTCAGGACAGGGGAGGAAGTTTCCAAAATTGGTGACTTTTGAGTTGTTTGAAAATTTTCTGCCCCTCCCCTAAGCGTAGGTTTCCTTGAAAAACCTCCACAAAACTTACACGTGGTTTCCAGGGAAAACTTTGGAACCTGGTGAAGTCTAACTTTCAGTTTCAGATTACGTTTTTTGTTTAGTTTGGGGCTAATAGAGTATTTTCTCTTCAGACACTACCATGCTCATTCACTTTTCTGAACAGGTGGTGAAAAATGTTGAAGGAAAAATGCCTCTCCTGCCCTCGGGTTTTATTTGCCCAGCTCTGAAGACAGGCCCATACTGCACACTTTTGCCACCACAGTTACATCAGCTCCACCACCTCCAGAAATAAAGACATTAAGCCAAGAAAAGCAATCTCGCACTGGTGAAGATTGCACCTCCGCAAGAAAGCTCTGCAGGCAGCTTCCTAAGCCAAAGACGTGACTTCCCGACTGCCAGGCCTTGGGTTCGCGCCTCTGAACTGCTATGGGGAAGTCACCAATTTTTTCTGTGCCTCAGTCCCCACCTGCACAACACCTGTGTACACATCCGTCTCGAGAGGGATACAGGGCTACGTTCTGGAGAAAGGACGAGGAATGCTACACGGAGTGTGGGCTGCCTTGTGAGGCGTGAGCACATGTACAGCACCGAGCGCAGGGGCGGCAAGCTCAGCTGCGGGAGCACTACAGATCGCAGGTGCTGCCAGAACTGTCTGCAGCATCACGCCCTTAGCGAAGCAGAGAAGTTAATTAAATAGCAGGAAAGGAAAAGACCATTTAAAGAGCTGAGTCTGAATGACTAAAAGTCTTAGTCACTCATTTACCAAGATCTTAGGCAAAAAACTCCTTTTAAAATAATTTTTATCTGGATCACGTTCCTTTAAGAAATTTCTCAAATCATCCAGCAGGAACTACTGGGAAATGTCAGCCTCATTGCCTGACACTTTCTGCACCCAGCATGTCTGTGACAACTGCCACCTCCTCTCTCTGCTTGCAATGTTCCTTAGGCTGAGTAATCTCACCTAGCACAGGACTAAGAGAGCTGCTAGAGAAGAATGATTTTTGTCCTGCAGATAATCAAAAATTTTCTTCCCAAAAAACGTTAAATTGAAACTTTCCAGTGTTTCAATAAAATCCTTCTCCTAATATGTCTTCTTGTTTCATTCAGGAAGAAAAAGCCTTCACATTTCAGAAAGAAATAAAAATCAGCTGCGGAAGGCTCCAGGTGGAGGCTATTTCAGAAGGCTATTTCACATTTTAAGAAATACTGAAAACGTTCAGCCAGCCCTTCACGCAATATGGTACTGATAGAAATGTAAGAGCACATCGGAAATGTTAAGCATGCTGCACTTATGGATCAGTGGTTTGGTTTCCCATGGTGCCATTTGTACTACAAATGCTCTGCTGAATTTTTTCATATGTGGGTTTTTTCTCAACAGGATCAGTTATCCTCCCAAGCTCACAGAACGCAGCACACACAGTTCTGCCAGAACAACAACACGGGTGGGATAAGAGCAAAAGGAGGAAGCTGGAATGACAGTACTTTATGCTGCCTGTTGCCTCCAAAAGCTTCATAAAATCAAACCCCAGCCCAAACTGTGCCTTCCTCCCAAGATTACGCCTATATTTCCCGCAATGCCCCTCCTCAAGAAAGGAAGCTCTCAGTCAGTCTGACTCAGGAAAGGTTGCAGGGTTTGCCCTCGTGGTCTGAATCATCTGTTGCATGCAGAGAGGCAAGAGGTGGGAAACCGAGAGAGTCCCCCAAGCATCATCGGTATTACAGCAGTATGCAAAGACCCACCTCCAGATGAGGCATTGCACTAAGCAACAACAACCCCATCCCAAAGCATTTATGTTTCATATAAGTAAAACAGCAGCAGAATGTAGGCACAGCAGCATGACTTGCCCAATGATGAAGAGCGGTACCAAGCCCAGCCCTCTGCAGCAGCAGGCATCCCTGCCTGCAATCATCAAGTCGTCACAGGCCCGAAGACCCCACAGCAGGCTCCCAGCACGCCAACGGGTGCAGCGGTGCTTCCCACCCTTCGCACACGGCTCATGAGTCTTGCTCCTGCTGGCACCGGATCCGTTGCCTGCCTGGGCACCTAAGGCCAGTCAGACAGGAGAGCCAAACTCCGTTGTGTACAATGCAAACTCAGCGCCTGCCATTAGAGGATGCTGTTGAAAATCCTCGTGTAGGCCACTGTACAGGAGGGTGTTGGGCAATGCAGAGGGCGGAAGGAGTTTGAGTGAAGCTTGCCAAGTTTTCAAACAGGTCTAGATGAGAGCTTGGAGGAACAAATGTGTTTTGTGTGATAGGCAGCGACACCTCGTGGCACAGCATCCCCCCCAGCCCTCCCAGTTTGCTGCCAACTTTACACTTGTTCACTTGTTTTGTTTTTCTGGGACACGTTCTCAGTCATGCTAAAATCAGGGGGTGTTTTGCCACAGAGTCCGGTGGAGCCCAGATTTCAGGGCAGATGTTTCACAGGAAATAACGATGATGATGAGATTCACCTCTTGCAAACGCTTACTACAGAACACATGTCATCTTTAAGAGAAGCTGCCCGAGGGCTCTTAGCAAGCCCTTGATGAGACTGGCGCTCGAATTGCTTCCTATTTCATTCAGGCTGCTACAGGAAGCCTAAGAGCCGTGTGTTGGTACTAGCTGTGCAGCTTTGATGCTAAGGGGGAAGAGACCTAGGACCCTCCAGCTGTTTAGCTTTGGTTTTTTCGATATAAAAGATTATAGTTCTTTTTGCATGAGAAAGAGAAACTTCATAGAACTTAAACAGAGGTAGCAAAACAGCCAAGGAACAAGAAAAGTAATGATAACAGAAGCCCGTGGTATGAAGAAACGGAGATTTCTGGAGGAAGTTGTGACTGCAGAAACTCGTAACTGTGTCTCCTCCTACGGGCTGAATCGTACCATGTTCAGGGAAATGAGACATCCGACACCTTCCTGGTAAGCATACAGGCTTTTGTGACTATACATCCAGCTCCATCAGCTCTTCTCCCCCTTAGTACCCAGAACCTGACCTTCACATGTAGAGCCATGGGCTGTCTGCCGGGCTTGGTGAGTTCTCCATCTGGAGAAGACCCAGCAAAGCCCCTTTTCTCTATGCTGCTGTTATCTTCTGTATATAACTTCATTGACCCATTTCCTTTCATCATGGCCCAGGCTTGGAGGTGACTGATGGGAAGAGCAGGACAGTAGACGTGCCAACCAAGCAACACGACTGATCGCGCTGTTTCTCCCCCTTCTCCCTCTGTGCACAGGACGCAATGGCACAGCTATTCCAAGCACATACGCCTGGGCACGCTGTGCTTGTAGTGTAGCTCACAGCTGAACCAGGATGTTTCCTACTGTGTTTCTGATACAGGCCAAACAGAACTGCTGGCTCCGTGACTTTTTGCTTTAGGAAGACATGTGAAGCTATAACATACAGCGGCAGCTTGGGAACTGAGCTTTACCCCAGGAGTTTAAAGGTACCGCATGCTGAAAACACAAACACCTCAAGAGTTTCATACCTGTGAACGCCAAGGCCAGCAGCCAACGTGCTCATCGATTAGGCAGTGCAGGGGCCAAGAACAATCCGTGTGTTGGCACAGACCTGGCAACTGGTCCTGATCTTGACTGATATTTCTGGGTTGATGACAAATAATGACAAGTGGTAACTAAGGCATAAGAAAATTGCAGCACTGGCATCTAGCAAAGCCACAGGATTTATCAGAAGGCTCCACGTCCTTTCATTCGCCCTCACTCTAGATGGGGCAGATCCCTGTCCCATTTCTGCACTTCCCCCATCTGTAAAGTGGAGCAATTCCCTAACTTCTGAAAAACATTCTTCACCTGGTAACACAAATTAAAAGAAAATCCTTGGTCTCTTGTAGACACAAGGCTATCAGAATATCACATACTACTGACTGATTACTGGTTTTTATTATTGCTAGGTTATTATCAGATATCTCATGTAGTAAAACCTTATTTGATTTCTATTAATATTTCACAGCCACATAGGTAAACTCCAGAGGTCAATTTTTTAACGAGGTGCCTCACAAGTTAAGGCTTGCACTGTTTTACTGCTTTCCTTTTGCCCGTAGCCTGTGACAGAGAACAGCTATGTTACACTGGAGGGCGTAGTACTGCAATCTTTACAACACTTTTCTGTCATCAAAAGCACTCTCACATCTGCTCCTTTCCTGGTTCAACGTGCAGTGCTATATTTGGGCCGTACCCGGAAGCGAGACTGCGTGTGCGCAGTTCATTAACTGCATGCTTCTCCGTAATTCGTACAACTTGATACAAGAGAACAACATGATGAAGAGGTAGCAAGAAAAGAAATATGCTACAAGTGGAAAAGTTCTCCTTCAGCATGTCTATCTGGAGAGTCAGAGTCCTGACGGCACTGTGCTTCCTGCAGCAGACTAGAGGTACAGTACAGCTGTCTGTTACTTTTCATTTTGCTATGCCACGTGGCTTTGCTTGTAGGAGGAAAGACAAATTTTAAGCAGTTTAAATGGGAATTATTCACATAAAGTGAAATATTCCACTGTACAGAAATGGCAATTTAAAATCTGTCTCTAGAATGTGTCTCGCTGAGGGCTAGCGATACATCTATTCTGGTACGTATGTACATACATATCTACCGGAAACAGTAAGCACCAGGAAAGTACAAGTGGCAAGCCGGTGTGCTGCGTCTTGCTGCATTCACGGGAAGGTCTGCCTTTGAAGAACTGGGACTGAATGAGCAGCGTGAGCCAGCTGGGCCTGCCACATCCAGGGGCCAGGAGGTGGGAGTGCAAGGGAGGAGGGTTGGAGTTTGTGGGGTTGTACATCAGGTCACAGCGAAATCCAGTGAGACCACGGGGGAAGCCACTCAAAACTATAGAACAGGATGGTTCAGGAAAATGTAGGTCCTAATTTGAAAAGCTGTCCAGATGAAGATGTTTTGTAAGAGCTGAGGAAAGCATGACTACATCGCAGACACACTCGCTTCCATAGCCAATTTCCAGTCTTCAATGAACCGAGCTGCTCTGCTGCAAATTTCGAAACCATGGTCAAATCCAGGTGATATTTCCTATCCCCGAAGATATTTTAAATCACTCACATAATTTTCCCTTTCAATCAGGTCATGTTCAGCTTCCCGCTCCTCAAAATGTTACACTGCTGTCACAGGATTTTGACATGATTTTGACATGGACTCCAGGAGAAGGCTCTCCACCAGATGTGACATACACTGTGAGGTATGAAAGGTAAGCGCTTACAAAGGATGTCTGATTGAAAGTATGGCACAGGGCAAACATCTGTGCATCTATATTAATCATTGCCTTTATGATCAGTGGCCTGGCTGCCTCTTTGCACCAAAACCAATCTTTACCCTGCTGGAGAGTACTCCAAACTCTGAGCAAGATTCGGTACCCATCCTCCAAAACACTTCCTTCTCTTGCTCTATAAATTATAACAAAACAGCATCTTTAATATTATGGTATGCTTGTTTCTTCTTTTAGCCAGGAACGCATGGACAAATGGATAAAGGTTCCTCACTGCAAAAATATTCACAGAACCTTTTGCAATCTGACTTGTGTGCTTCCAAAATTTGTTAAAGTCCGGGCTCGAGTAAAAGCTGTTTCTGGGCGATTCACGTCGCCATGGGTAGAGTCGCACTTCAAGCAATACTATTTGGATGGTGAGTGTCTGTTACGTTACAGCCTGAATGAAAGAACATCCCAACAACAGTGTTGGGCATGAGCAAATGAGTAGACCACACACCACAGAAGGAGAAACAGTGACAACCAGCTTTATGAATGATAGAGGTTTGTGTGAGCACAAACAACAATGAGCCATGATAATGTGAAAATAGATTTTGCAGCAAGTGTCAGAATTTGTTCATCAATGATCTAGGTGAACAAACTGGCTTCAAGCTTTCCACATACCTGCGGGGGTACACTAGATCAAAAAGAGCTATTCCTTTGCTTTCCTCCTTCCTTCACGTCTATCACAAGATAACAGTTAGAAGAGTAGATGAGTCACAGAAAAGCATTACTTCTGTGAAGCTAAGACACAAGCAAGCACTATTCTTATGTCTGGTCACTCAATTACAGTGGAACTGGCTCCTCCTGTGCTAAATGTGAACGTCAAGGAGAACTTAATCCATGTGAATGCCTCCTTCCCTTTGGCCACCTGTGTGGAGCATTTATCTTGGATGTATGACTTGAACCTTTGGGAAGCTGGATCTGAACACAAGGTCAGTAAAAGTGGCACTTCTTAGATGAAATGGAGGAATGATGCCCTGCTTGAATTGAAATGGCTTCAAATTTCTGGGCAGGGAGGGACTGCATCCAGGGCCTGGAGAAAATGAAATGGCCAAACCAGAGTCAAACCAAAGCCAGAGAACAAAAGTAGATGTGTGCGTGTGCATCCTTATTTTATTGGTAGTTCCCTATTTTTATCAGGAAGAGGTGATGGGGAGACTACACTTTAGTCAGTACAATAGGGCAATATCTGAGGTTTGAAACAACTAGTTCAGGTACTGCTAAGAGCGTGCCGTGGCAGAACAGAGCACAGCATCAGCTGGAATTCCCACCCTAGAATCCATAAGCCCTAGGAGAGACGCTTGCTACAAACAGCACGAAAGACATGACGTGCCTGTCCATGCACCTTCCCACCACTGGAGCCACGCAAAATAACGAACTAAAAAGGTAGAGAAACACCACCCAATAATGAAAGAATCATCTTTCCAACCCTCTGTTCTTTATGTTTCTAAGCAGAAGCAGTACGAAGGTATGTTTAGGAAGAAGACAGTGACTATCGATACCACCGCACTTAGAGGCAACTACTGTTTAAGTGCCAGATCATCCTTCCAAAGCATTGACTTCAAGCACAGCGAATTCTCCCAACCAGTGTGTGTGCTATTAAACCACAAAGGTATGGCCCTGCGGAGAAAAGGATGTGGTGAGACTCAAATGGTATTAGGGCAAGTCAAATATTTCCACCAGAATTAGCTATTTGACAACAAAAAATGCTTCCTGTTAAATGGACTGGTTGGATTTTCTAGTGAGAGGTTCCTGCTTTCTGTAGAAATATTTTCATTAAAAAAATCCAACCCTGAAATATTTTCTGAAAATCCTGAAATAATGTACTTGATTTATGCTCAAAATGAAATCTGGGGAATGTTCAAATTTATACTGAAAAATACGTGAATAAAGCCTCATTTTTTACCTGCTCCAAGTAAGGCACTGGCTGATATCAATATTCATTTGTGGCTGTGACTCTGACTTAGAGTCTGATCTTAAGCAAGTCTGTTATCCTTTCTCTCCATTTGTAAAATAAGGATCTTGAGCCTAACATTTCCTAGATTGCTGAAAGAAAAGCTGAGTATAAGAGCCCATTATTACTATAAAATATACCACCAGCAAGAGATTATTTTTGTCTTTTTCTTTTTCAGCAGTGGAATGGAAGTTCCCATTTTCTGCCACGATCCCTGTGTTTGTCCTCCTTGTCTTTCTGACAAGTGCCTTCATCATCTGCTTGCTGAAACAAGATGCTATGCGAAAGGAGATGCCTCGTGCTTTGGTATGGCCCAATGCTGGGGTCCCCTCCTGACTCAAAGTCTTGCTGATTTTCAGAGGGTAACCGGGGAGGAGTGGGGGAGTTCTGTGCTTCTCAGTTTTGCTTGCGTAAGTCCCCTTATAGGTAAGCTTTCATTTTGGCATGTCCTATATCCCAACTTTTCTTTAAAAAGCATCACTAACTGACTGATCTGTGTGTCTTGTTTCTTTTTGCTGGTAGGATTTATCTCAATTAAAAGCTGCTGGACCAGCTTTTCACTGTGAGCCTAGTGAAAAGGAATTCTTCAGGGACTATCTTACCTGCACAGAGAAGCCAATGTCACAAAGGAAGACAAATAAAACCTCAGCAAGAAACAAGCCACCATGGATGGCTTCTTTCTTATCATCATCATCAACAGAAGAGGAAGAGGAGGAGGAAGAGGAAGAAGACAGCAGCACTTTCATCCCATACACTGAAATGCCTCAGTTTCCAAAGAGACATCTGAACTGTCAATCACCCAGAACAGCTCAGGGGAAAACTGGCTTGGACTCCGGATCTGGAAGTCTCTCTGTGGATAGTGAATCTGTGCTTGACCTAAGTGCCTTGGGTTTCTCATTCTTCCCAATGAGAAAGAATGAGGTCGACACCTCAGGATCTCAAGGAAATGAGAAGGCATCCCTTTCTTACAGTTCCTCTCTGGGAACAATATCCCTCACTGATGTGAGATTCCCAGGTCCCCGGGAACATGGACAGCATGAGACAAACAGGGATGAAGGCCTGGAAATGACTCCTCTTCAAACACCGATGGAGGAGATTTGTGCCAAATTTCCAGCCAATGAGCACTACCTGCAGAGGAAGGCTCATCATTTCACCAAGTGTTACCAGAAACCAAAAGCTGACCTGCACGCCCAGATCGGTGAGGTATCACAGCTCAGCAAGGATCCCAGCACTGAGTTGCTCATTTCCTTTCAGACATTACAGGTGGCAGAAGACGAAGGTATTGCAAGTGACTGTGACAGCGATAATTTTACCGAAGGGACACCTCCCGCATCCACGGTGCTAAGTGACACATTTGAAACTTAAAATATGGGGGAAAAGTATGATCACAAGTTTAAATTCAAAGGCTACGAGCACACACATTACATGGGAAGGAGCTAGAGTACCCTAGCAGTTCTGTGGCGTGCCTGGAAAACATCAGAGAGCTCCAGATACCCGGGCAAGGATACCTAAACAAGAACAAGGACAAATAACTGATATTGGTGCTTTTTGTATTTATTCACCTGGACAGAGTTTTTTCTACCGATGTCTGGCCTATCAAGGCATATGGCTTTAGGGACACAAAAGGTGCATTTTTACTGCTAAGTAACTAATGTACATTCACCATCCCTCTGTACAAGTACAGCTGTGATAAGGTGTAAAGGCTGTGGTATGAGGCACACTATTCGAACCCAGCCGGGGTGAGGCATGCAGTGACACCTCATGTGGGTATCACACAGCAAACACACAGTGCCTTGTGTTCACCTGAGACCTCAGAGCAAGGTGACTTTTACATGTGAATTATGAAAGGCAAAATACCTCTGAGACAGCAAAACCACGACCCGGACCTGTGTCAAACCATCAGCTGGGTTCTGAAAAGACAGTGTGATGTGCCTGCATTGTGATTTTGAGCCAGGATGAACTGTTAATGTTACATTTGCTTCTTTGTACCAGCAAAACTGCACCCCTGCTTGACTGGAAGTACCATACAGAGACATTTAACAACCTTTGTTTTTGCAGCATGAAAAGATCTTTACCTCAACCTACAGAGATCACTTTCTGTGTTTCAACAGCATGAAGTCAAAGTGATAAATGTGCAGCATGTTTATTTATTATTTTTTTATATACGTATATACTTACTGAAGCTGAAATTTCCCCTGCTGTGCAGAATGTCTGAGAGCTGCTTTATGCAGAAGCAATAATATTTTGATATATAACTCCATGTATGTGTGTGTTTATGCTTCCCAGAACTACAAAGGGTGGCTGCAGCTCATCCCAAAAAACACTATGTTTTAAAACATGACCCCATCACAGGCTTCCTAGTGCTTTGATCTGAGGAGAATCCTGCGAGAATTCCCAGCCAGGTCTCCCTCCAGGTCACTGAAAGACCAGGGCTGTGACCATCTCTCTGAGCAAAGAATCAAATCAGAAGTTCACCAGCAAAAGACACAGGAGAGACAAGGCCTCCCTTGACTGACCAATACTGACCTTTTCAGTGTATTTTTAATTCGTGCTCCTCGCATCTCACAGAAACATACTCTCACATTTTATTCCTGTAAAAGGACATGCAGAAAAGCAAAGCGTTAAAAGAAAGAGGGAGACACACAACAGCCATTCTCTGCATTCAGAATTGTCGCAGATGAGGGAAGGGTGGTGATGGAGGGTATTAAAGCTGACATCTTCAGAGAATCAGGAGAACAATATTAGAAAGAGACAGGGGGTGATAGGAGAGGTTGGGAACTGCTTTGAAAGAGGAAAGCAAGATGTACTAATTAAGGTCCTGAAGCGAAGTAAAAAGGGGAGGTGGGAGAAAAAATTCCTTTTCTATTTCGAGTATTTTTCTTTTTTTTCTTACTTGTCCTCCACAAAGTGTCCTTAGTTACATCCTGCATTGTAATGTTCATTCCTGTTCATTTAGAAATATCTAGATCATGCAAATATAATCACCACCTATTCTCTTGTGCAATCAAAGAGAAACCCCCAGGCTTTGAGTTACAGGAAGCTCAGAAGTTGTGTAACCTCTACAAAAATATGTTGACATGTCACAGCTCTGCAGATAGGGCCTGGGATCAGTTCTTTGTCTTGTCCAGGTTTTCTCAGGATGGAAGCAGAGGTAAAGGCTGCAGGTCAGGTGAGCTGTGCTGATGGAGGCAGCATCCCACTCCTCCATGTTTGCTTTCACCAGGGCTTGAGACCTGCTTTCCACTGCAAAAGGGTCAGGGACAGCCAGAGCACAGTGTTCCCTCTTCCAGAGCAACTGGTCCATACCTTCACATCTTACTTAACAGTTGTAGCTGTATAAAGAGAAAAGCAGCTCTTTGCGCTCACTGGAAGAGGTATGATCCCGTCAACCAAAAAACCTGGACATTGCTCATCTACTGGATAAACGCAAGAGCTGGAATCAAATCTCCTGGATCAGCAGTCACTCGGCTTCATGCAGTCCTCATAGAGTGGGGCTCTAAAGCCTGAGTCCTGCAGCAGCTCAGAGGAGATAACCACCTCGGTCTTTTTGGCCTTAATCTACTATCTTCACAAATTGCTGGCATGCAACATTTTTCTCCTCTTTCCCCAGCTGTGCCAAGTCATAAGCAGAGTTCCATGGAAAATCTGTGTTACGAACCTCTCAGTCTGTTTTTGACTTTAGGAACTAACTTCTGACAGGCTCAGGCTCTACAGTTTGGAAGTTGAAAGCCAAATGTTTAATTTTAAACTTGGAACCAGACTTTTGGAGATCTTCAGGTACCTAAATATTCAGAGAGGTGTTTCCTGGGCTATTAAAAAGGTAACATCTCTCTAGAAATAAGGGCAGAAATAAAGTTTTAAGTTACACTCTCAGAACTAAAGTCTCAGGTGCACTACAATTTCCCTCACCTCTGCCCTATGATGGGTCATCACACAGCAAAAGCACAAGGTAGTCACGAGGGAAGAAAAAACAATGGAAATACCTTAGGAAGCTATTCAGGAAACACCCTAACAAAGAGTTGTACTTAATTAGACATAGGCCATACTGGTGGATAGGTGTGTCTTGTTTGATAAACCTCTGAGGCGTCTGCATTTGTCCAAGTGAGATGAGAAAGACAAAATGACAGCTATGCATCAGTAGCATGGTTTGAAGCATACAGCCCCGTTCATGTCAAAGCAAGGCGGGGAATAGAAACAACTTCAGGAACAGAAAATCCATGAGATGAAGAGGTAAGCAGAAGGGGTAGTGATTTCTATCACATCTGGCCACAAGAATAGGATACTGAAAGTAGTGTGCTTTCAGCTTCAGAAGCACAGGTGGCTTGTATTTTGATTTTGCAGGTGTGATGTTGCTTATGGGACTCACTTGTAATAATAAGGAAAAAATCTAGCATGTAGGAGCTTTGAATAGACTTTAGACAATATAAGAGCATGGCTCATAAAGTTATCCTACGTGGTTTAGGGCAGATATTTCTGTTAAAGCTTTTCTAGGGCTGAAGCAATTGCAATTTGAACAGTTCTCAGTGCTCGGAAAGACGGTCCAGTTGGTGTTGCTTTGGTGGAACCTCAGCTTTATGCAATGGTCCAGTTACTCCTGGGCAAAACTGAGGACAGGACCTCTCCATTTTGTGAACAATTATGACCATGCGATAAAGTAAGCCAGAGAAGTAAGCCAGAGCAGATATCCAGTCTGTGTTAAGGGAATAGATATACTATAAAAATTCAAAAATCGTGGCTAAGGTTGTTTCCTAAGCCTCAAATTCAGGCTGCATGTGTGAAGCTTTCTGCACTTAGGACATCTTGGGTAAAAAAAGCAGCATGAAGCTATACCAGTTCTTCAGCTGTTACACCCATCTGGTGGTTCTAAATCTGCATCTCCTGGAGACAGGCAATTAGTTTTCACTTTTGACCAAAGCGGGAAGTGTCTCTCCCTCTTCTGAGAAAAGCCTGAAAATGTAACTTAACAACACCCTAAAAAACCAAGAATGCTATAGAAAAGGAATTATATCTTTTCCTTGTTTATATTTCATACAAACTCCCAGTTCTTACCACATGGCATTCATAATACTCAGAACAGAGCCTTATATTGTAAGCAGTCACAAAAATAAACTGTAGGTCTACAGTGGCCTCTGAGAAAAGCCACGGGACAGCACGTGCTCCTCCTACGGAATGGCTACCTCCTTCCTAGGTCAAATGGGAGAACCTCTGCAGCCACCTGGTAGTGTAGAGTCACGGCAGATGAGGAGCTCATGCTCTGCCCAGTATGAAGCAGGGATGCATGCTAGTCATTTGGCTCCCATCCAAGGCAAGTATGAACAATAGAAGAGCTTAAAAACTAAGGATCTGGCTGACTTTCATTTTAAGGAAGTATTCAAAGGTATTGCTTAAGGAAAAAGGTGTCTTGCTTGCAGCAGTAATAAAACCAACTAGGTGCACAGCACTAAGTTATAATTTCTATAGGTTTAACAAGTCAAAGTTGCCCGACCAGAAAAGCAAGCCCCAAAACTGAGAAACCTCAGTGAGGGCTTTCAGGCAGGAAGCTCTTTATCAGCAAAAAGGTATTTGGCTCTCTTTCAAAAGCTGGGGATTTTCTAAGCCTCTGGCTTGTGCACCTTTGCACAGTTAGATGTCCGTACACAGCAGGGGAGAGGTGCTCCTGTTGTCACTCTTGCATTCTCTCTTACACATGCGCATGCACCTTTACCCGGTGACCTCAGATCCGAATGCAGGCGGGACAGTAGCTCTGCAGCCTGTTACTGAGCAACAAATCCAACCTGGCCTCACAAACACGAATTTAGCACTTATAAAAGGTGATTCACCTGCACACAGGATCAACTGCCTGCTCTCCCAGCCCAGCTCGCATAGCTATTCATGAAGCAACTTCTGATCGTCTTGGCTGTATCTTCAGTGGTCGGTAAGTCCTGACTTCTCCTTTCCTGTCACTGATCGTGGTGGTTTCTGTTTGATCCTGTAGTATGGGAGGTAGTTCAGTCATGTTTACTAAAAGAAGACCTAGAGAATGAGCTGTTGTCTGAGGTTGTTCAAAAGCTCTCTCTTGTGTTGCTCTCTCCTCTCTATTTCAAAGTACTGTTGGTGTGCTCAGTGCTTTAAGGATTACTAGGGAGAAGAAAAGATTCCTTCACTTCAAAGCATTTGCCACTGATGTGTTACAACCCAAATTCTGCAGGAGTAAAGGATATTCATCGACTTCGGGGGGCTTTGGATCAGTCCCCCTGTGTCTTAAGCTGAGATGCAAAGGACTACAAGAACCAACCTGATTTTAAAAGAGGTAGAAACCAATAATGTATCCCTAAAAGCCATTTAATCCTACTCCAGATGTGGCAAGCTCACTTCTCGGTGAATCAAGGATAAACTTGCTAGCTTTTCAAATGCCAGCTATTCAGCAAGCACCCTTATCATTAATCTGCTTTTGTGTCCGTGATCTTATACTGTAGGGAAGGCCTCTTCAGAAACTTCTAAAACAGAGGGACTTTCACAGTGTGAAATATCCTGTTTTTTCCCTGCCCACACCTGACTTGCTTGTGTTACGCTGCTTTGCATAACTGTGTTTTGGTATGGATAAATGTGGGAACACAAGGATTTCCTACTTCTGATATGATCAGAGTACTGGTGACTCAGTTTTCACGGTGCCCAGACAGGGCAGCCTACCCACTTCATACCGACTGCTGCCTTTCTTCCTCCTCAGGAAGACTGCACTGTCTTGCATGAGCAGAGGCAAGTGTTGAACTGCAGATTAGGTCAGGACAAAATCTGGACTAGACTGCACTCGATCTCTGTGTTGCTTCCCTGCCAAAATGCCATACACAAGAAGACTGAGAATTGGATCTATGCCCTTCTGCCTAATTCCCCTCCTATGCAGCAGGCTAGTGTAAACTGCTGACACTCAGTTCTCCTCCATGGAGGCAGCTGGAGGGAAAGCTTGGAACAAAGATCCAGGAACTGGTATGGTTTAGTCCCTGCTCTACCACAACTGCTCAACGTGATCTTGTCCAAGTCACCCCCATTCTGGTCCTCAGTTTTTCCGTCTGTAAAGTGGTGCTTATCACACCATTTTTTCATGGGGGGGGGAGGGGGACACTTATTGATTTTGAGTGTCCATTTACCAGCACCATAATAGTACTGTTCATTTTCAGCAAGTGCAGGCTGAAGCCCACGCATGTTCATAGTGTTTATCAATACTGCAAACCAAGAGCTGAGAATTGCCTATCTTTGAGGATGTGTCTCTAATTTGAATTTACAGAGCTTACAAATTCTGAAGGTTACTCTGCAAGTTACAAGGTCTTGTGAATCAGCCTTGAGAAAATTTTGCACTGTGTACTCTCATGACATCTCATGACATGAGACATGGCCTGCTCAGAGCCATTTGCTGTAGGTGGATCATGGTGGTATTCTGCTCTACAGAGGCAGCTCAGACCAGGGGCATGCTTATCAGGGGCAAGGGACATTTCTGCTTACCACAGCCAGAGCCCATCCTCTGTGGGGAAGAGGAACAGGGCGCAGACAGCAGGGAGCTGAGTGAGTTGTTTGCCTTCACCCTGGCACACCCTGATCAGAGTCCAGGCATGAGGTCTTTGTGCGACGCTCTGTACAGGCCATCTCCATCCAATAAAACATGGAGCATGAGAGGGTAATGGCAGTCACATCTTCAATGAGGTGAAACTGATCTCAGCATATCACTTTCCTGAGGATGGGCAGAAAGCAGAGACATTCATAGACATGAATTTAGCCTTGAAAACAGATTCTTAGTTTTCCAGCCATTTAACTGCTTGAAAAGAAACCTGAGAAGCAACTCAGAAGATTCTCTTACTGACATGAGTTTTTGAAGTTTTTCTGTAAAATTTCCTGACTCACATTTCTTTGGGATGAGTCAACAATCTGCAAGGTGCATACAGTGACGTTTGCACAGTTTGAATTCCTGTTCTGTTCACGCTTCTGCTTTCCAGCCCATATCTAGCAAACTGGAATTGGCATGCCTGATATTTCTGTTCACTAAAAGGCTGAGCAGCATCTGATCCATATTCATCTGTAGGCTGAGATGCCAGAATATGCATTTTAATACTAGTTTCTTTGCTCCCCTAGGCATTGTGACTACAGAGAGGTCATCATGTCTGAAACGTGCAGCATTTTCTTCTACAAACTTTGAAAACATCCTGACATGGGAAACTGAAGCAGATATCCCCCCTGGCACTGTATTTGATGTCCAATATAAACAGTATGTGAAGCTTGCTTCTTTTTGGGATTCTTTTGTTCTTAGGGCCACTGTTCTTGGAGACAGAAGGGCCAAGAAAGACAAGTAGATTTTACTGTTTCTGTGGCTTTACTGTTATGGAAATGGTTCTGCTTAGACAAGAACTCAGTAAAGGACAGGATTATTTAAACTAGTAGATGGTGCTCAGTTAAGCAAATACTTCTACCTCTTGGGTTGCCAGCTTCACTCCATTACTGAGCTACTCTTTGCCTTCAGCAACATCCTTCTCTCCATTCTGTAGTTTCTTCACCTGTAAATACAGTTAATAGCAATTGTCTTCCACTGATTGAGTCACTAGAGCTAAGAGAAATCAAACCAGTGCTACACAACAGCTTTGTTGCCTTTCAGTAAATCTGCAAACTCTGCAGCAAACTTGCACGCACTCATTCAGTGTCAGAGCTGGACAAAGAACCCCAGAGTCACTGACTCACAGGACACTCCTGTGTGTGCCTTCAAATAAGCTGCACTTCCTCAAGGCGATACCCATGCAGAAGCCATCAACGAGAACAGGTTAAGGGCTGTAGTCCAGGGGAAATTCTCTGCCATTGCATCCCCTACCACTGGCTAATTACAATAATGAATTAAAAAAATACTAAGAGTTGGCAAAACAGCTTGTTTGGATCATTCCAGAGAAGGGTTGTATTGCATCTGTTGTACCAAACAGACTAAAAGGTTTTTTTTTCCTAAGGTATGGAGAAAAATCCTGGTTTAACAAGCCTGAATGCCAGAGTATCATGCAGCCTTTCTGCAATCTCACTCGTGAAACAGAAAACTTCACAGAGCATTACTACGCCAGGGTGAGAGCCACTGGCCAGAACTACTGCTCCTCCAATTGGGTGCGCTCAGAAAGATTTGAACCCAGAAAAGAGAGTACGTACGCTGCTGAAATCTATTAAATCCTGACTGCTAGCGATTCACCCATGTCTCACTGATGTTTAGGACAGCATTTCCTCTAATTTCAGTATTGCAAGACTCTGTGTTTGATAGGAAGGGAGTGAAGGCCTGAAGAAGGCTTAGTATTGGGCAAGGAGGCAAATGAGCAAAGGGGCAGGGCCTTCCCTGAGGTCTGACACCAAAGTGGGATTAGAGGAGAAAAGGAAAAGCCAGATGTCCTTGAAGGAAGAGCTGGTATTAAGGCTGACAAGAGGCAGAAAGAAACTAGTAAGAGACATGATGGGCAACGTAAGGACAGCTGCTAGTACAGTCACAGAAGCTATGAAATGCGAACTCCCGAAAATCCGGACGAGTGGTCAGACCAATGGACACTTAATGTTCCCAACACCTAAGCGAGCTCTACCGCAGACATACAACATAGCCTTTGGGAGCCTTATTGGCTCTGTGACTAAAATTTTCCCACTGCGTATTTGTCAAGATTAATTTGAAGTGGCATTAGCTGTCAATGATTACGAAAAGCCTTCAGATCTTTGCACAAAATAAGCTATGAAAGAGCCATAAGTTGCTTTGATCATTAAATATACCCTTCTCATTGGAGCATAGGCATTAGCACCCACAGTGAGGTGATCCTGTCCCCCAGAGCCATTCTTTTCAGTGTGACGTTTTCAAGCTACGTGGCCTTGGAGGAATACTGAATGCTGCTTTTAAATATGCTGGTATAGAATGGCTTAATCTTCTGTTTAAATGTTGGGTGTAGCATATGCCTTTCACTGAAGATAAGTGTAGATACAAAAGAGCTGAACTACTCTAAAGACAAAATCTGATGTAGGGCAGGAATGGGAATTTCCTGCCCTGTGGTGGGATTTCACACTCATCACACATGCGTGAAGGAGGATGTCCCTGTGCAGGACAGGGAAGCAACATGGAAACTGAGAGCACGGTCCTAAGAAAATGCCTGGTGAGAGAATTTCTTGGGACAAATGCTGGCTAAAGGTGGCAGAATCCCAAGGGAAGACAGTCTCTCCAGTTGCCTGATTTTTCCTATGCTTAGTGAAATACAGCTCAAATACCGTTTTGTATATAAACAGAAGTAATAATTTAGAGTGAGTCTGGGGTATAAGATGTGTATAAGATGTAACAAGATGATCTGATAATGTATCCGCTTTAATCTAACAGCTGACACTGCCTGTTCTATCTTTTCTAGCTATTATTGGAGCACCAGAAGTGGAGTATTTTCCTTATGTACGGTCCATAAAGTTTCTTATACGACCCCCCCATACTCCACTGAGAGGTGAGGATGACCGCCAGCTAACCATAGAGGACATTTATAGCAAATTTGGTGCTGTTAATTATCACTTAACAATATTCAACCAAAGGACACACCAAAAGGTAAAGCACAACCGCAGGCCACTAGCCCACTTTTATAAATCACATTTCGCATAATATGGAGCTTATACATGATGGATGACATTTCTGATGTACAAGGGAAAACCTCAGAGTCTTTGACTCTCAGTAGACAAGAGGAACTTCAAGCATTCTTCTAAAATTCTAGAAAAGAAACTGGAGTTTCCAAGGGTACTGTATTAGTAGCAAAAAGTAAAACTGCTGGTGACTAAAAAAGAGAATGACTTAATTAGTTCAAGACTTAAGGAACTGAAATGCAGGAATAAAATACAGTAACAGTAGAAAGTAAATTATATATTTAGAATTCCATATATACAGAATTATTATAGTCCTATAACACCTCATTAGAAAATAGAATTTCATGCTGAATTTTGCAATCTGATTTGAAGAAAATGCATGCATTTAATCTTTCTAAAATACAGAATTTGCCTTTATTTTAAATAGTTGACAAAGAATCAGCACAACAAAGAATTTGAAGTTTCCAACTTGGACCCAAACACTGAATATAATGGAACAGTATATATCTCTCTCCTTCAGAAGAGCAGCAAATCTCAAGTATTTTGGGTTAAAACACTAGCAGGTGAGGCTGTTAACTCTACTAATCTAAAGTCCATCTGGGATAACGGACACATAAAAGAGACCGATTTTCAGCTGGTGTAAAGTAACATAGGCTTGCTAAAGATTCTGAAGCAACACTGACTTTCGTAATTTAAAATTCTAGTGCTATGAGACTAGACCTAGAACATCATTTAGCTAATCTCATGCAGTTTTCCTAATCTTTCTAAAGCTACATTTTCCACTTGTTCTTTCCCCCACTGACCAGACAACACATGGCTTCTCTACTGTTTCGTGGCACTTGCGTTCTGTGCCGGACTGGTCTTTGCTGCAATTAGTTATGTGATCTACAAATACGTCAAGCAACACAGTGCACAGCCTATGTCTTTGGTAAGTGTTCTTAAGCCATTGCAGCAAATCTTTAAAATGCTCAGGACTTTGTGCATGCACTTAAATAGCATTGCTAACAGAGGAGGATGAGTGAGCAGACAAGAGCATTGTCTAGGCAATCACTGCAGACTGCTGGCAGGTTAAAGACAGGATGCTCAGAACTTTCTCCAAGTTGGGCCCCCTTAAAGGAGGTATCAAGTTAGGCAGCTAAAACCTGAAGCATCCTAAATCATTAGTTCCCCCTGAAAACCTGGGCCTCCTTAGCTATCCTTCATCACCCATAGCAAGCACTGATTCTGTATGCTAAATGAGCTTAAGGGCAATCTATCTCCGTGCTCTGGGGTTTAGGCCAAATTTTGCAAAAATGAAAGCAGGATTTTTTCTTCCTCATATTTTAGGGTTGCACAGTTGCCCTGATGCATAATGAGAGATGTCTGTATTCCTCTGAAGGGTCATTGTCCAGGAAGAAAAACAGAGTTCTTTTGTCAACAGAGCATATCCCTGGTGGTTGTTACTGGCTTTTACTGATATTTCTCCAGAGAAAATTTTAAAGAATCTAAAGGAAACCTTCAAAGTCACAGCTTCTTGTAATAACTCATGTTTATCTATCTGCTTCAACAGGACTTCAGAGGGATTCCATCATTCCAGCCTCTTACACTGACAGTGGAGCATATTATAAAGCCCATTAATTTATGCAAACCGTCACTTCTCATCCCTGAAGTGCAGTTACCACAGATCAGCCAATATTTGCACAGAGCACCGGAGCCACCATGGTCTTCCCATCCGCTAGAAACTGCCTATCAGCAACAGATGGATGTACCGACCTTCCAGCCGCCCACTCAGCCTCCCTGCTTGCCCAGCACAGCTCCGACTGGTTACGCTCCTCAAATAGCTGAGCAAAGCGTTCCTACTGCCACGTCCAGCACAATTCTGCCCCTCACCTATGGGGTGTGCGTTGAAGGCACAGACCATGTTGACAAGAAGAATTTGCAGCCAAACCAAATGCTAAAGCAAGTTTCTCCAGATAGTTTTGTTGGTGGGAAGCTTGGAAGCCAGATGCTGGGCAACAGCTGCAGCCACTGGAATTACAAAGAACAGAGGCCAAACTTGGCATTGTGGAACAACAGTGACACAAGCAAGTCAGTTCTCTTACAGGGGAGCCCTGGGCAAACACAGCAACTGTTGTTGCAGACTGATGGAATGGAAAGCAACGTGCATGCATCCCAGCTGTCGCTGCCTTTGCTGGAACAAGGAGGATGCTATAGACAACAGACAGCAGAACTACCGCTGTTATTGTCTTCAGTGAACGTTGACACAGACTATGTTCCAGAGGGTGAATCGCTGTCATCTCTGTCAGCAGCCCTCCTTTTCTCAGTTGGTACTGGTAACAACTTCCCTGGAGAGAACAACACAGAGAGCTGGATGTTGCGAGATTCATTCTCACCTTCTGCATATAAATTGCAGTTCTCGGAGACTCAGGAAACAGAAATGTTAACAGCAAGAAAGGAGCTAAGCTGCACAAAACTGAGTAACATTGTGTCCCAAGACTCTATCTCAGATGGGGCCAATGGCACTCCTCTCACTATGCTGTTCAAAGATTTGGACTTAAAAGTACTGTGGGATCAGGATGAAAACACAGAATTCTATTAGGATGACTTAATGATACTAAAATCCAGATTATGTTTGCTTTCATGAAATAGCAGCCTACCCTGCAAACCGTGCAATGCAAATAAATGTAGCTGATCCTGGATGTATTAACATGGCACAGAGCTGTCAGAATGTTTCCACGATTATTCTGTCGGGGTGATAGGTACCTTTACTGATATAATTACTTCTTGGTATGCTGCAATACTGTATTTTCTGCACTAAAATAACAGGTCTTTATTTCTTGAATATTCTTCAAATTTATTATAAATCAGACTACTTTAAAAGCTGAGTTAAGATTCAAGCTCAAATTCCAGATTCCATTTACTGAAAATTTAGCAAAATTCACAACAGAAACTGTATTTGCTCTTTATCAACACCAAAAATCCAGATCCAAGATTCACCCACCCTTTGAAGAAATTCAGGTGCAGATGTATGCAAACCTAAAAGAATTAAATTTATCATGGTACAGTAAAACAATTAAATATATATTGGTATTCTACCCTTGGATATATGATTCACGCAAAACAATAGACTACTTCTTTGGAATGGACTTTGCCTTTAAAGCCGTCATTGAAACTGTGGTAATAGCTCCCGAGGCAGCAATTCTGTGAAACTACATGTCCCCTGTCCTGTTGTGCTCTTTCATGCTTGTTGAAAGATAAAGCCTTTTTCATCTCTGCAACAGATTAATGCAGTCTTGGCCTAGTTCTGACATATTTCTCAGCCGCTGCTTATTTCTTTCTCTGCTGGTAACTAGTGGTGTCCCCCAGGGGTCGGTACTGGGCCCAGTCTTGTTTAACTTCATCAATGACCTGGATGAAGAGTTAGAATGTACCATCAGCAAGTTTGCTGATGACACCAAACTGGGAGGAGTGGTAGATACACTGGCAGGCTGGGCTGCCATTCAGTGTGACGTGGACAGGCTGGAAAGTTGGGCAGAGAGGAACCTGATGAGGTTCAACAAAGGCAAACGCAGGGTCCTACACCTGGGGAGGAACAACCCCAGGCATCAGTACAGGCTGGGGTTGACCTGCTGGGGAGCAGCTCTGTAGCGAGCGACCTGGGTGTCCTGGTGGACGACAGGTTAACCATGAGCCAGCAGTGTGCCCTGGCTGTCAAGAAAGCCAATGGGATCCTGGGGTGCATTAAGAAGAGTGTGGCCAGTAGGTCGAGGGAGGTTCTCCTTCCCCTCTGCTCTGCCCTAGTGAGGCCCCATCTGGAGTACTGTGTCCAGTTCTGGGCTCCCCAGTTCAAGAAAGATGAAGAG
>Ga0065711_1030391_pt1 | contig 32654 bp, 20 predicted proteins | sample Hoacrofraction12_FD_59098 | JGI IMG/M metagenome (GOLD analysis project Ga0065711, IMG submission 59098) | Hoatzin crop microbial communities from Cojedes, Venezuela - Epithelial fraction 12 v2 (version 2) | ecosystem: Host-associated > Birds > Digestive system > Esophagus > Crop | place...
CTGTAGGTGACCCTGCTTCGGCAGGGGGGTTGGACTAGATGACCCACAGAGGTCCCTTCCAACCCCTACTATTCTGTGATTCTGTGATTCTGTGATTCTGTGATTCTGTATTAAAAAATAATTTTTGAGCATTTTATTTGTAAATAGGCACCAGACTCAAGTTATTGATCATTAAATGTGTTTCCTTTAGAAAGCATGTTTTCTCCAACGATTCTGAAGCAAGCTGCTGTGAGTTGGTCCTCTGTGTAAATTGGCGCAGCTTAGAAGAGTCTGTTTTAGACAAAGGCAGCTGCCATATCCAAAGAGCTGTAGGCCAAAGAAGAATAAAAACAGCGCAGCATCAGCACTGCTGTGCTGCCTTGTAGCTGGGCTGGAAGGAAAAGCTGGAAGTGATCTGTTGCCACTCTGCTGCTGAAACTATAGCTGAGGTGCTTCTTGCATAAAGCTGATATTAAATCTATGGTGAGGTAGCATGGATTTGCAAAAGGGGTGTTGTGGGACACGAGGTGGTGGCACAAAGTTCTTTTATGCCTTTTTAGGAGGTCCTGTTTTAACACTCATAGATCCTGTTGAGTGTTACGAGACTGAGTCACTCTTAAATAACAGCAACACTGACCTTTGCTTTGCAAGCTTCAGTTTAGCCTGGACAAGTGGCATCTGCATAAGAAAATAACATTTCCTCACTGCTCAGCTTCCATGGTAGTTTTGTGAAGTTGGTGCAGATGTTTGAAAGAAAAGAGTAACAGGTTTTTTTATGGAACTCCTGGTAACACCAGAATACTTTCTGACCAGGACTGTGCTGGACAGCTATCTTAAAATCACGGGTGTACTTCATGTGCTGTGAGTAGGAAATGTAAGTTATTAGCGCCAATAATTCATGTAGAAAGCTCTATCTTAAACTGCATCTAAAAAACAGGATGTTTTTCTACCTCTAGAGTCCAGCTTTAATTTTGGGGGGAAAAACAAACCTTCCTCTTACAATCTCTTCACAGCTAGTTCCAAATTTCCCTGAATTGTTTATTGACCAGTGAAAAAGAACATTTGCAGTAAAAAAACCTGAGATTAATTCCATAGTGCTTTCAACTGGTTTACCAGTAAAATCCCTACACCAAAAGTACAGCAAAAGAGGTGCTAATGCTTGAGGTACTTGAGTGTCTTGGTCTTTAAAAATTAGTAGATATAGTTCGTGATGCCAGCACTGAGCAAGAGTCAGCGAAAGTTTGCAGGGCTGAAACCCGCCTTCCCAGCAGTTGAATTGGCCAGGATTAATGAGAGCAGCCCTGCCGAGAAGAACTTGGGGCACTTATGAATGAAAAGCTGGTCATGGGCCGGCAATGTGCACTCACAGCCCAGAAGGCCAACTGTATCCCGGGCTGCCTTAAAAGCAGTGCGGCCAGCAGGTCGAGGGAGGGGATTCTGCCCCTCTGCTCCGCTCTGGTGAGAGCCCACCTGGAGTCCTGTGTCCTCTGGAGCCCTCAGCACAGGACAGACATGGACCTGCTGGAGCCGGGCCAGAGGAGGACACAGAAATGATCCGAGGGCTGGAGCACCTCTGCATGAGGAAAGGCTGAGAGAGTTGGGGCTGCTGAGCCTGGAGAAGAGAAGGCTCCAGGGGACCTTATTGCAGCCTTCCAGTACTTAAGGTAGCAGCTTTCCAATACCTGAGGGGTGCCTACAAGAAAGATGGGGACAGGCTTTTTAGTAGGGCCTGCTGCAATAGGACAAGGGGTAATGGTTTTAAACTAAAAGAGGGTAGATTTAGACTGGATAGAAGGAAGAAATTTCTTACAATGAGGGTGGTGAAACACTGGAACTGGTTTCCCAGAGAGGTGATAGATGACCCATTCCTGGAAACATTCAAGGTCGGGTTGGAAGGAGCTCTGAGCAACCTGGTCTAGTGGAAGATGTCCCTGCTCACTGCAGGATGGTTGGACTAGATGGCCTTCAAAGGTGCCTTCCAACCCAAACTGGTCTGTGATTCTATGATGCATATTATTATGGTAAAGTTTTCAGTGTGTTGCTATTCAATATTGATAATTCATGGTGATATACTGGATTTTGGAGAATTTATCAACCTTTTAATTGAAAAAAATTATCTTGACTGTAGAAATATACCACATAGAAGAAGATTATTAAATTCCCATAAACTGTTAGTGCAGTTTTTAAAATTACTTTATTTCCCAGACTGCACTGTGAAATGACAATGGTAGAGGTATGAATCTCAATCATATTGCACTTCAAACATGTCACACGTTATTATTTCAGGGAAAAAGTTTCTAAGGTACACTAGAGGGGTATCTTTTGATCTCATTTCAGCTGAACAATACCAGTGTGAAGTTGGCATTTTGTCTTTGTCAGTTTTCCTGATGATCTCAGGTGAACCCTGTACGCCACTTCCTGACTTACTAGTACATGAATCCATTTACAGAAAGTTCGCTGGTGTTCCCTGCGGGTTTTTCACTGCTGTGCAGTTGGGAATGAAGAGGCCCTTCCATCTGACCTCATGGTGTGAGAGCGCTAGCAGCTGGGGACCATTCATGGTGGAATTCCAGCATTTCAACAAATATGTGACTTGTTTTCCATTACTGACTGTAGCAATCTCATATCAGCTATATTCTCACTGTAGTGGTTACTGATAGGAGAAAAAGTTTAAAAAAATCTTTAACAATATTATTGACAATACAGTTGATTCATTGCAAAGAATTTACAGTAGAAAAGAAGAATTGTTTGGATGATGGTTCATTTTTTACAGTCTAAGCTCAGTGTCTATCATTTTTAAACCTTTCAAAATTCGCTTTTAGCAACAGTAAGTCTAATCCCTTACTCTCCAGTTCCGCTCTCAGACAACTGCAAGTATGATTATCTAAATTTAAAAAAAATGGTTTAAACTTTACTAGCATACTTATGATTGTTAAAGTGTTTTCTGTCTTAGACTGCTGTAGCATCTCCCTGTGCCATTTAAATGGAGTTCAGTTTTGTAAAAATCATTTTGATTTACATTTTCTGGAACCTGTTGCTTTATATGAGGAGTTTGAAAAATAACGTAAGTTTTTGTGCTAAGAAGCGGTTTAAAGTTTATGAGTTTTCAAGTCCCCATTGAAGTACAGGAGTACTTATTGGGAACAGGAAAAGACTGAATTATTTTTATGTAGCCATGACATAAGAAGCTGGAGCAACATTGTGGTTCTCTCTTACTCTACTAGAAGATGGCTCAGATAAAGGAAATGAATTGTCTGTTGTGTTCCAGTGAAAGTTACAATAGAAACTATTTCCTGTTAAGAAATAATAGGAAAGGTATTCTCTATGCAACTTGACTATAGTTTGCGAGTTGTTGGTTTTTTTTCCTTTAAATATGCACATCTGAGATTTAATTCTGAAGTGTAATTCCATGTGAGTAAATTCCATCCCCCCACGGCTCTGGAATTTGTGCTTTCTCAAGATCCCTGCTTGCTTTCCACACACCTCACCCTCTCCCGCCACACCACTGAATAGCAGAGTTATGTGGAACCAAAGCAAAAAACAGGTATTTGTAAGCTTCCGTCTTTTCCTTTCCACTTCTCTTACTGCACTTTCTTGGATCACAGCTGAATTGATACTGATGCGTTTTATGGACATGAACTATTTGCTTTTAGCATGCGTGTTGACTGCATGTGGTTTTGCTGTACTATATAAAAACTGGCTTGGATTTAAGTTCTGTGATGCTTTGGCTAGCTGAATGTGAGAGGGTCATATCAGGATATTTGCACTTCCTTTTGGAGGATTTCTTCTCTTCCTGAAGCCTGGAGTGATTTGATTGAAAGCAAGCCAATTGTTATGCTCAGCAAAAGGTGACGAAAGACAGGAGTTTGTAGCCATTGGCAAGTAAAGAGATGGAAAAAGTTGCTGCTTTTCAGAAAGCCTTTATTGCCACCAAAGCATGTCCAATCTGAAATTAGCCTTAAGACTGCTGACCTTTGAGAAAAATTACCCAACAATCCCTGAAAACAATGGAGGGGAGAGGGTGGAATTAATGAATAATGATACGAAGGCAGGAAGGCAATAAAAATAAGAATTGTCCTTCATCCTGGTAGGGAGATAGTAACATAAGTTTTCAGTTAGACATCATTTTTTGCATCAGTTCTTGGATTATCACATTTCCCAGAATATTCAAATGGAATTTCTGTCCCCCTGGGGTGTTTTATAGATGGGTGATTTTAAGTTTGATAGGACAGACTGATGAAGTCTTGACTGATCAGATAGGCTGATTATTTTTGTGTGTACTGTGATTCACATTCTCTGGTTTTGATAAGGCTACACAGTGGAAAGCTTACAGCAGCAGGACAACAGCCTGCAAAACTGGGATTCAGCATAACTGGGCAAGTAGAAAGCTTGCAGTAAACCACCTCATACTTGACTCTTCCTTTCAGTCTAGAGGAATTTTGTGCAGAGGAAAACATACAGGTGCATGAGCAGTTTTGGGCAGTATTGTGAAGAACACATTTTTCTTTAGGTAAAAGAGTCCTTGTTTATTCACTTTTTGAGTGAAATTAATCTATTGCTCCTTTTTAAGCTTCTGGGTTTTTTGTCAGAAAATACCATACACATTCATTTTAACCATGCTTTCTGTGTGAAATCTGAGTTAATTATGGGTGACTATAAATATCTTCTATCTCAAAAAAAAAAAAATAAAGTCGAGGTAAAGGGTTCTGTGGGCTTACAGATAAAGCTAGATCATAGTACACAAGAGTTACAGTGGGACGTTCAGGAGGAAGTGGTTTGATAGCAAAGGAGGCTGGGCCTAGAGGGGAATGCAAACATTGCAGGGACTTGAATGTAGTTAAGTGTTGATGGAAAAACTGCACCCAAATGATGGACTGGAGACAAACTGAAACATTTTCTAGGAGTTGTTTCACTTCTGTCAAGCTGCTAAATTTTCTAAGACTCTGTACATCTATCCAAGTGTAGTAGCCGACCTCACAAAGTTTTGTGCATGTGACTGCGTATTTCTAAGGCTTTTTCTCCCTTCTGTGAGAAACTGCCCAATGATAAGAACTGTGCCAATGAGAGGACTACTTTACAAACTTTGAACAAAATAGTTTTGTTCTGATGACTGTCAGCCGAGTGAAACACAATTTCTTGGTCTCTGATACTGTATTTTCAAAAATTTTGCCTACTGCATTATGTTACTCATTTGGGACCACATTACAAAGTGTTGATTCAGTATATTTTCAGGCTTGACACCGCATTAGAAAGCTATTTTCCAGTACGAATTATTCAGTACAAAACCAGCAAAGGAAGCTTTATTAGTGGGTTGTACAAAGCATTTAATTGGCTTTGAAAAGCATGTGGCTACTGAATCTGGAACCACTTTCAAATATGTATTTCTTTCTCTTTTGGGGATATTTATCTACTTTTAATAAGAAGTCTTTTTATTAATTATTTGGTCTAATTCCAGAAAGTCAGACTTTTGCTCTTCAAAGGTTAAAGATTAAAGAAAAAATGCTGGGAGCAAAATTATACAAAGGTTCTTTTGTAGCCATGAAAAATAAAAGGCTTGATTTAAGCAGAACTGAAAAAGTTTCACAGGTTGAAATTTTTTTTTATATACAGCTTTATTTGAAATACGCTGATATTTAGCCAGCCAGAACTGAATGCAGCAGGAACTCTACCACAGCTTCCTTGGCCTTCCGCAATAAGGCCAGACCACTGTGGCCCCTGAGCTCACAGACAGCAATTGTACCATGCTGTTGTATTTTCTTCCACTTGGGATCTCTGTGACTAAATCTCTTTTTCATAAGACAAGAGTGTATAATCCTGCAGTGACATTATCAGAAATGAAGCAAAAAATAAAATGTGACAATTATCCATTTGCTGGTCGAGCAAAGAATACACTTTCACGTCTTTGAGCCATGATTTCACAAATAGCACTTTTATAGGTATGTCTTTGAATGAGATGCATGTTTCATCTTCCCTTGCTACCAGCCAGATGCAGTCCAGCCTTGAACCCAAATCCACGGCGTTGTGTTGATGCAGTTAAAAAGATACAGCTTTCAACAAGTTTTATTTGTTAAGGCTCGGTGCTGCAATTATGGAAGGACACAGTCTGTTCTTTGCTACTGGCTTGATTATAGCCAGCATATGCCAACACTGAGTGGTATCAATTTCCTCAAGTGGAAAAGTTTTCTCATCGCAGAGGAAGATAGTATTTGCCACCGTTCTGAAAACAAGCTTTTGTGCGAGGCCAAGCCAGTGCTCCCACTCCGGCTCCCCTCATTGAGTAACTGTCAGAAGCATCCCAATTTCTTCCGATTATGCTGTTCTCATTGTGTGTTTTCTAAGATCACAACAGGGACAGGTAGTCTTTTGCAATACCAGCATAAAATACTTTTAAAGGCAATCGGTTATTGCTTTTTGAACGAGGACATCCTTTCTAATATCACTTAGCTTTCAGTACATTTTGATCAGATGCACTGTTCTGTGTTTCTGTATTGCACTCCTGTGTTGTTTCCAAGTCTTTAAAATATGCTTACAGCATCATTGGTCATAATACATGCTGTATGAGACATTAAAGCTTTTTTTTTTCCCAAAAAAAAAGGTCCATGTATATGAGAACTCCATAAAATATTTTAATCTTCAGCTTAAATTTCTCTGTCCGTTTTTGTTTCCCAGGATGGAAGCAGTCTGATTTTTTTTTTGCTAAGAACTTTTTTTGAGTTTTCCAGTATTTTCCCTTTGTGCATACTTTTGCAAGACATTTCTACTTGGATTGTTGTCCTCTCTGATCGCACTTAGACCTGCTTTGTTTCAGATTCTTCTTGCAAAATGAAGAGGAATTAATAAGGACACCTGAAATGCTATAGCAGCAAGTATGAAATGGAGCAAAAATAACACTTTGACCACATGCTGGTGGGGAGAAGTAGCATGTGGCCAACCTGTAAGCCGTGTTCAATGCAAAGTGCAAATTTGTCCTTTCCTGTATGTGCAAAACACATTTGTATTTCTCAGAATAACCACTGTTTATATAGGATGCAATTGTTGTTTGCTACAGACCATGCACAAGTGTTAGGCTTTGTTCTACAGTTCAGGTTTTGTTTATATCCATCTGTTGTAGGAAAATAAGAGTGCCTATTCTGCAGTTCACTGTTTGCAAAGGCTGGAGTGGCCAAGCAATGTGCACATGGAGAAGCGCCAGGGAAATCTAGTTTTGCAGTTTCAAGCCAGAGTAACCAGGCAGACAGCATGAACGTTTGGTAAAGGATCTCATTAAATAGAACAGAAAAAGATTTATTAGTGGCTACTGGATAAGTATGAGGTACTACTCTAAGTTTGTAACAGAAATAATATTTGGGTTGTTGTCTTGGTGACTGACTGTTAACCTTTCACATATAGGTACAAACAGTGCTCAGCAAAGAATCCCGCATGTGTCAGCTAGTGTTCTCCTCAGTTTAAACTGGTAGTGAGAGGGACATCCCAGGTCTTCTACAGTGTCTCATTTCGTGTAGAGCATGAAGTTACAGGCTGAACTTCAGTTTTCTTCTTTGATAAACATTTATATTCTACTTTTCTGCTGAGTGTTTTGATCTGTATTTTCAGGTCATTCTGTTAACACAACATGAAATAATTCAAAATCTTTATTTAATTTCTCTGTATTAATCGTGATTAAGTATATCATGAAATACTACTAACCTTTCAAAAAGATGGGGTTTTTTTCTCCTTAGTCTCCATAACTCTCCAAAGAATCTTCTCCAACTTCTCTGTAGCTCTTCTTTTTCCACTGCTTCTGCCAGTAGTATTTTTAATTCATATACACAGGTTTGCTAGAAACAGATGAGAATGTGTGCGCCTTAGACAGAAACTGGAAGTTTGGAAGAGTGCAAACTACATATTGTTATTAATATAGAGTATAATTTTCACAGTCACTATCTCTGATATCTTTAAATGTTCTGAATGATCAGCTCACGTGTACAATGTTCATTGTACTGAAAAATTAAAGAAGATGTGAAAGCCAGGTTACCATAAATCGGTAGATTATTGTTAGTTAACAGTGTAATGTGGGTCTCTGTAAACTCCATTTTTCCATTTAGCATCTGCAGATTTGAATTTGTCTTTGACTGGTAAGATTTCCTTTCACAGAATCTGTGGAGAACATGATAAGATACCTTTAAATCTATTAATTATTTGTAAATTAATCTTACACTGCTTATCCTGACCCTTGCTTTTACTCAAGTACATTATGCTCATGATGTTTCACAGCACCTGCAAGCCACAGAAGGTAGTGTGATACATCCTCATATTAAAATATACCTCACAGTTTGTGTGTGAAGTCAAACTTTGAAGCGTCTGATTTCTGGATAAGATAGAATGGGAAGAAGAGAGGGCAAAATGATAGCCATACCAGATTAAATCAAGACTGTGTTTTGTCCAGTATCATGTCTTCAGGAGTACATGTAAGCTGATAGCTGGAGACAAAAAATTACTGAGGAAGCATATATAATATTCCTCTTCTAGTTTCCGAATATTTCCAGCTGAGGGGATTTCCTGCACCAGATGTGCGTTCTGTATGGTTTGTAACCTGCAGTGGTTTGGTCTTCCATTAACTTATTCAGTTACCTATTTAATACATAACATTTAGCATCCAAAACATCCTTTGTCAGCAAGGTCTACAGGTCTATTCCATGCTGTGTGAGTCATCTCCTTTTTATTTCTGACCAGTCTGGCCCATCTAGCTTCTTTTGATTCCACTAGCTTTATTTTTTAGAGGAACACTTATTATAATTGCTGGTTCTAATTTGACCTCACGCAGTAATACAAGGATTTGGGCTATTAGTAGCAAATAGCTGGCATTTTTTGTCTTCTAGTTAGCTTGGTTTAGCATTTCATATTTTCAGACTTTTTCTTACAGCTATGAGGATTAGAAGTGTATTCTTTAAAATCAAGAGATTTGAGTATACTGCATAACAGATTTGGGAAGCTTCAAGACCATTTAGTATAGTGAATGCCCAGTAAAAATCACAGTAATTGTCAATACCTCACAGTTGTGAAGAAATTTCTTGTCTGTCAGCAAATGATGGAATGATGATGGAGGCTATTATGATGGAGTGTACAGAGCACAGAGTGCACGTGTAACCTTTGATGGCTTTAGGAGAAAGTGAATTGGAAAGGATGAGCTGGAATCTGTGACCTTTAATATTTTATGTCATAATATGTTGTAAATATCATCATAAGGTGAAAAACATGCTTCTGAAGACGTCTAGCAGGATGTTCTGTCCATCTTATTCAGGTGCTAAAGCAAACAGATTTCTGGAGATCTTGAAGAGGATAGTCGACATGGATAGGTTTTGCATCTAGCTTTCTTCTTCAACTAAATAGTGAACTTAGACACATACTTTAGCAGGTGATCTCATTAGAATCGTTTCATTTTCTAGAAGGTAGGCTGGGAGTCTAAATGACATGGTGAGAATCCCACACCTGGTGTCAAAAATAATAATAGAATTTACTGTTACTCTGAAATGTAATAAAAGAACATTTGAACCAGTGATAACTTCACTGAATTATTAAAATTCTATTTTGCTGATTTTAATTACGCTTTGATGGCCGAGAGTAGGGGAGGAAAACAACTATTGCACATGAACACACAGAGCAGAATTTCTTTAAACATAAATGTTTAAGGAAAACAAAAGATGCGTGGATTACTTTTCTGGCACATTATTTCCCATCAGACCATCAGTGATGAATTTTTTCTTATCGCTTGGAATAAATCTTTTCTGAAGAACTAAAGTAAACTCTGTTTTAATTTGTTGACTTCTTTATAAAGATTTCCTGACTCTGACTGGAGGAATAAAAGGTAAAATAACACAAATGAAACTTTTCCTTTTTTACTGTCCAGTGAAACTGGAAATACCTACTAAGTGATAAATAGTCCTCTGTGATAATTTTACTGCATTAGGCAGGAAATAAGATGCTGAGAGAGGCAGATTGACATTGACCACTTGGGAGCTTAATTATAGTAACAAGCTTTTTATGAGAATATCATTGTCTCAATGGTGATGTATTTTAGTAACTGGACATTATTTAGATGCTTTGACATGCAGCAAGTATTATGGATTTGTGTATTTTTATATAGCTTTTAAATGTCAGCAAATGATCATGAAACACATCATTAAAATGAAAGTTGTGTATAATTGTGTTTTTAAGTAGTATTGATGTTCCACAAATTCTACTAATTTTTGGCTCTTGTGTATTAAACACACCGCTCTGCAGCAGCAGAGTCAGTGGGTTGCTTTTAAAACTGGCTTCAACAGGACAAACATGGAAGAGATCAGTATGAGAAATAAAAATAAAGAAAGGATATTCTTATTTTTTTATATAAACAGTAATTTTGGCTTCTTAATGAGCCTTACAGTGGGTTAAAATTATCACTTCGAGCTGGACTTTTCACCTTATATACCTCATTTTTATGCTACTTGGCATACAGTCATATTTTTACAGTATTTTCCCTGATAATGATCACTAAACTTTAGTGTGGGAAATCAGTCTGAAGAAGCTGATACCGTGATATTCCAACCACACTAAAAAGTTGTAGAGCAACTTTTCCTAAGTGGGTACATGTTGGATTTCTACAAATAGATGCATACAGGTACTTTGGAGATAACAGCATCTAGTTGCATTAAAATTTTATTCTTTTCTGAATATGAAAGGTTTACAGGTACTCTATAATAGAACTGAGGAATCTATATGCTTTTTTCTGTAATATAGATTAAAATTAAAAATGTCTGAAAGTTTTTCCTTGTTGTTTTCCTGTGTGTGTCTTCTGCAAACTGTTGAAAATCAGCTAGTTCTCAAATTTATGAAAATTTGAGAACTACTACCTTGAATGATGGAAGGAACATTTTGTGTAAAATTCTTACATTAGAAATGCATGGAGATAAAAGGAGTAAAAATAATCAAAGAATGTTTTATTTACTATTAAAGGTAGTAATATTTTACTTGATGTTAGTTGACTTGTGATTTACAAATGAGTGGTGGGCTTTGCGAAATAGGTTTTGGATACAGAAGTCCAATTGCTAACATCTCTGAAGTTAGCTGCCTATGTATGTGTGTGGAAGTATGTTTTAAATTTGTTACCAGCTGTGATAAATATGCCCAAAATGCTACTTTCAACCCCTGTCTTGTATGCTCAGTGAAGCCATAACTGAACCTTGATTTCTTAAAAGTCTTGAGGTTTATGCGTATTTCTACATGTTACTTTTTTTTTTTTTTTTTAAAGCACTCTTTCACCTCATCAGCTCTTCTAATGTTGATGTGAAAAATTCAATGAGTTTCAGTGGGCCTCTGGAAGACATGTTTGGGTACACAGTCCAACAGTATGAAAATGAGGAGGGGAAATGGTAAGCTGGTTTTCTTTTCTTGAATGGAAACTCCAAATCATCAGGTATTCAGTGACTCAGGTGCTATACTATTATTTGTAAGTATTCCTGCTATGTAAGGGTCAGACTATGTCAGTCGTGTTTCTTAAACTGATGCACAGTCCTAGGGAAACATGGAAAGATTGGGATACTTAAGGATCCAAATTTATATGTATATTTATTTCCACAAGGACATAAATGAGTTCACAAAGTGGGTAAACTCCCTCGTTGATAGAGCTGAGTGTTTGTGTTATGCTTGACTGCTCTTTTTCCCATTTACCAAATAAAATAATTATTTATCTTTTCCTTGTGTTAATGTATTGGCAGTGAAATTTCTCTTGTTTTACTTAACTCATCTGTACTATGTATTTTTTCTTAAAGGTTTCTATTACAGGTTGTCGGAACTGAGTTTTGTAACTGGTGGAAAGATTCCCCTGTCAAAATATTTATTAGTACAGTACTCCGCCTTCCTTTTGGAGGGCTAATTATGTCTCGAAATTGGTAATATATTCACATTTGGGACTTGGAGCCACCTCCTTAGCCTGCCTTTCCCTTCTTGTTTTGCTCCTGAATTAGAAGTTGCATTTTGGCGTGCTTGCTGGTATCATTGCTTCTCAATCTTTTGATAAACACCTGCTTGTGCTTTTCTCTTATAAGAAAAAACTTCACAGGCTAACCAGTGGGCTGCAGAACTGAAATAACGATTGACTGGTAAAAGGCTTGGGAATCCTGAGATCTCCACCATTCTTTGCAGATTGCTCTGGTCTTTCCAGAGCTTTGCCAACAATTTTATATTCTTGGTAAACCCAGGGACTGCTGCGGGCAGCCTGGGATGATGGGCATGTGGCTGCATGACAGCCAGGTCCGACTGTTCTGCACTGCCCAAGCATTTCCCCCTGCAAGCACTGTGGCTGTCTGTCCACCACCACAACACAGTGTTCACCATTAGCCATAGAGGATGTTCACAGAAATGAAATTGCAGAGCCTGCTTTTAAAAATGCTAGCTTTTGGTTGCCCAGGTTGTAGGATGTTTAAATATATGTCTGCATGAGGGTCATGGGCAAATAACGACGACCTTCTTTGAACTAATTTAGACCTTCAGGAAATGGTATCCATTCTTGGAGCTGGGATTTTGCTAAGTAAGCTTTATTACTGTAAACAGTCCTGAAACCTTTCAAAAGCAAAAAATAATATGAGCTGGAAATGGCGACTCTTCCTGTCTGAAGGAAGACAGGAATCTAGATCAGTGTGCTAGATCTGAATATGTCTGAAATTAAACTCCAAAACTGCTGTTAAATTGTCAAGCTTTCAAGCTGCTTTCAGCGTGGCAACATCCAGAGCAGGAAATCTGTAGGTTAAAAATAAACGCACAAAGCAGCCTTGTGATGCTTCGTCAACTGCTATAACGCTACCTAGATACCACAGATAGAGGTTTTTAGCAACAGATGTTCTGTAAACCTGACCGTGGTTGTTTCTCAATAAAACTGACATCCCCTCAAAAAGCCCACTCTGCAAAAAGACAGAATAGCATTTCAGATCACTTCTTTCTGTTCATGGGGCTATTTCTCAGAAAAGAACAGCATGGGGACATAATCCTGCTGAGCATTGATCACCTCCCATGGGATGTCAAGCACAGTCAGCTTCTCTGAAGTTAAATGGGAGTCAAAGATGTGTGACAGGCTGTGGTGCCTGTTTCTAAGTTTTGGTGTGAAAAATATATACGTTACAGCATATAGCTTGAAAGAGCGGTCAGATCCAGTATGTACTTGGAGCATTTTATTTTGCTTTAGAATTAATTATTTTATTATTCATGAAAAAATCCTGATGGATCACAATGAGCTGTTCCAGTAGGGTTTTTTGGAAGATGGATTGTGTACTGGCTTTAAATTCTCATTTCAGTCTTTTTTAAATCTGTAGGCTACATTTTACCTGTTACATCATTCTGTTCAAATAGCTTATGCCTGGACTTACTAATCTATGATTAAAGGTTGAAATGTTTCTCTCAATAACGTTTCACAATCGTTTAAGTGTCCAGGAGCAAATCTTACTGAACTATTACTCTTAATGGCAGGATTTCTGTTTCCAGTGTGTGCTGTGAATTCTAATTTAATCGATGTTCTTCCTTACACATTTACTGGAGCCAGTTGTTGTCTGCTGGGTAATGCTAGGCTATTTAGTGTAGCTAAAGGTGATTTGAGAACAAAAACAGTGTCCATCTCTAAATGACACTTCCTGCTGAAAACTGGATTGGGTGTGGATGCTAAGTTGTGGTGCTTACAAAGTACAGTATGAGAATAGTGATTTTTGGTCACATCAAATTCTAAAAAAAATGTACAGGATAAAAATCCCTAACATTTGAAAAATTTGATATTTCCTTTAATAACCATTTTAAAAACATTATTTTTTATTAATGAGGGGAAAAACAATGTATTTTGCACTGCTAGATCACATTACTTAAGACTGCATTCTTTTTCTGGGTGCTTGTGAGCCTCTTCTTTGGTATTTGCTCTCTCAGCACTGAAAATACATTTTCTTCTAAAATATATTGAAGGTCAAGGAGATTTTAAATAGACTTTTTTCTTCTGTTTTAGTTTTAATACTTGTCATCCATCCACCGATATTGCATTTATTTTCCACTGGAATTTTTTAAAATGTTATTCTATTGTGTTATTTGGTATATAGGCACATTTCCTCTCTGTGTACTTATTAAAGAGGAGACGAAATTGCTGCTTTTGCTTGTATCTGAACTAGCATTATAGATATTTTTCTTGCTCTCCATCCTGTACTCTCTGTATGGAGCTTGCTGCAGCTGTTCTCTCTCTCTAAGTTTTATTTGCTGACTTTCATGCCTTTTAAGAAAGAAGAAATTTCAGGTAACTTGTTTCATTTGCAGGGTACTTATTGGTTCACCATTAGTTGGCCAACCTGAGAAAAGAACAGGAGATGTATACAAATGCCCTGTAGGAAGGGACAACCAATCACCCTGCATAAAACTGAACTTACCAGGTATGAAAGAAAATAAAGCTGTGTCACATGGAGGAATAATGTCAGATCTCAGGATATTTTTATCTAGTAAATATGCATTAGAATTGTTTCTATGGAGAAAATTTACTTAGGACTCCAGACCTAAATTTGAAGGAAGTTATGTTTGTAACATCAAAAATAAGCTTATTTTAAATCTTCTCATTGTCTTGTGGAGAACATTTTAGAATGGGCATTTGACTCTGTTATAAAAATTTTATTATAACTGGCATTAATTGACTGTGGTTGGCAGTCCTGACCATGGCACCAGAAAGGCCATGGAGCATAGATTAATGGATTACCCTTTCCAAAACGCTCTGAAGCCAGCCAGAGCCTTCATAATGCCATCGGTAAGCTTTTGATGAGAACATAACTAGCCAAAACCAGGGTGATGCGTCTTAATGTGATACAGGTAATTATTAACAATTTACTTGTTCATGTCAAGAGATACACGATGTAGACAGGAAGAGTCTTCCGATTAATATGGCTTTCATTAAATACACCTGTCGTGATATTTTTTATCTCCTCCTTTTCCTTGAAAACCTAAATGTTGCTAATGTAGCATAACAATAACAAATACAAAAGCTGTGAAGTCATTTATAGCAGAACAGGGTAAAAAAATGAATGTTTGTTTTCTAATTAACAAAACTGTGTGAACAGTAATCTCTTGCTTTCATTGTGCTGTTATTTTTACTTTTTTTCTTTCTTGCGGTTCAAGAAAACTATTTGAGACAGCAACCCAGACAAATTTTCTGGGAAAAAAGCCAGTCTCAGAAATTTTTCTTGATTGTTGCAATTGAAGGAGGAGGAAGGGCGCTAAAATATTTGATGAAACCAGTGTCAGTCTGGGTTTTATTTTAGAAGCTGCAAGCTCCATGCTAGGGACTATATACTTAAACATTTTGTTTCCACGTTCCCAAATACTTAACATTTTAATCTATTTATAGCTTCTACTTCAGTTCCTAACGTGGTGGAAGTAAAGGAAAACATGACTCTTGGAACAACCTTAGTGACTAACCCAAAAGGAGGCTTTCTGGTAAGAAAGGACTTTTAGTCGATTTTAAAAGCAGTCTTGTTTTGTGCTCAGGTACCATAACAAAAACATTTCACCCTTTTTCATCTTTTAAAGGCATGTGGACCACTTTATGCTTATAAATGTGGGCGTTTGCATTACACAACTGGAGTTTGCTCTAATGTCAGCTCCACTTTTGAAACTGTTGAGGCGATTGCTCCGTCTGTACAAGGTATGCGTGCCACAGGAATTCTCTTGTGTGTCCAAAAATACAAAATGCCAAACAAGACAAATGTATACACAGAGGCATACCAAAAAGTATGAACTGCTTAACTTAGCTACCAGCATTACCAAGTTAAGTAAATGTTTTCATTGTCCGTATATAATCTAAATTCTTGCTACTTTTGGAATTTATCTCAGTATAAACAATCACTAGAGCGCTATGTAACTTCCAAACATAATTGCTAAAAATAGTTGCTTATGTTTTTTGCTTATGGCCAAAAGGCTCTTTTTAAATAATGATGGCATGTTAAGACCTAATACAAATCCAATTTAGTAATGTAGATAAAAATCTTAAAAGACCTGGTCCTTTGAAAGAATTGAAGAGGAACAGTTTGGTGTTTTGAAGAAGGTAGGGGTCACTAGTGAATACTACTTCAGTTATGTGCTCTTCTAATCTTATCCCTTTCTTAATTTTTTGTTTACAAAAAAGTGCCTTGCTGATAAAGGGAACACAAACCACGTAAAATACGATGCAAAGTTGATGCGTGACGGTTGGCGTCAAACATGTCAGTTCAGCCCCACTGTAGAAGGATATGTGTTTGTTACTGATCGCAAAAGTAACTGGAACTGTGAGCTGTATTTGATCCTTGTTAGTATCGATTCTTATGTGGCAATTCTTGTTGCAGAGTGTAAAACCCAGTTGGACATCATCATAGTCCTTGATGGGTCCAACAGCATTTATCCATGGGAGAGTGTCACAGCCTTCCTAAACAGCCTCCTGAAAAACATGGATATTGGTCCTCAGCAAACACAGGTAACACAGTAGATATTTTACGGCTGTTTAACTTGCAAGAAAAAAAAGGATTTACAGGAAGTGGATGAGAGTGTCGTCTGTGGAGCTCTTCAATTACAAGAACTTACAGCAACAGGGTAGTAAAACAAAATAGCTGAAACCACAACTAAGTCAGTGTCTGCCACCAAGTAGCGATGTCAGGGAGGCTCTCCTCCCCCCAGTGCTCAGGCAGTTTGAGGAAACCAACTTGCTAACATAGAGACAAAAATTAAGTGCGTTAAGTGAGGCCACTCGAACATTGTCCTTTCCCACTTCCTTCCTCTCCACAACCTCCTCTTGTCTTCTTTTGCATATCATAGCACAAAGGTCATTGCTGCTCATGCACAGACATGGTTCAGACAGCCTTTGATTATAAGCTTTTTGGAGCAGTGTTCAATATTCGTACTGTGGAGCACTGAGCATTCAGCTTTTAAACATTTGAAATCATAATTAACGAGTGGCTGTTAAGCTGCATGTTATTAATGGCAGAAGCTGCATTTATATAATAAGTGGAGAGGCCCAGATTCCCAGCTGCTGTAAATCAGCACAGTTCCACCAGAGTCATCAGAGCTACAACCAGTCACCCCAGCTGAGGATCTGACATATGTTTCACAGTCTGCTGAATAGAGTATGTAAATAGCAATTCCAGCAGCACGCAGGGAAGGGGGAAACATGCATGCAGGGACACATTTTAACACAGCAAGCTTTATTAACACAGCAAGCTTTATTAACAGCAACAGAGGCAACCAGGTCTTCCTTTCACTTCTCCCTTTTCCCCCTCCCAAAATCAAGGATTTTCTGGGATCCTCTATGGTATTTGATATGCTGTAGGACAATGCTTAGAGTTTTTGCTACTTCAGGTTAGCTCCTAACATTCAGCTCCTGCCTTCACAAAGGAGACTCTGAGAAGGTGTAAAGGATACCTCTGTCTACACAGAGCATCCCCGTCATTTTCCAAGTTTGCTGGGATTTGGGAGTTACCACCCAACTCCCCTGTTTGCTGTACTGAACACTGGCAAATGAAATTGTTACTTATAAACTGTCAACTTTACAGTCGTGTCCTGTTATTTGAAACATGCTGTTCTTCCAGATATTGTAGGGAGGAAGGAAAAGCACTTTGTCAAATTTAACAAAAAGGAAAAAAAAAGAAATTCTTCCTGGTCCCTTAAGCTTGTGATTACTCAAACATGTGCCATCTTGAGAAAACACTTAAACCTGAGCTTCCCAGTACAGGGCAATGGCTGCATGGAAATCATTGCTGCCTTCTGCCCAAAGGGTTTCGTGGGAATAGTACACAAGACAATCAACTCTACTGCACCCTCACCCCTCCTCCTCACCCTGAAATTCCTAAATTTTTTAATTTCCACACCTCTGTTGTTTTTTTTTTATTGGAATCCTGGCTCGTCTGTGCAGCTTGGCTCGCGCACAAAAGGTCCCTTGTTGGCCTGCACTCCAGCAGTCCGCCATCTCCACCTACAAAATCCGTTCTGCCCATGATTTGGCACAGCTACTCCTCTTCTTACATGTACACTTATTCAGTCAAGAACGTCAGCTTTGGCTTCTGGTTGCTAAAAAGCAGAAACATTTGAGAGGGAGATAAGAATGGGATAAGGGGGAGAGAGTCTGAAAAACTGGAAATGGAAGGCAAAAGCTAGGTGTATTTTTCTCTGTTTTCTCTTACCTTCCCCTGCCTCCCCAGAACATATCCCATCCCATCCCATCCTTCTCCTCTCCTCTGAGTGCCCTGCTTGTGAACCCTGGCACAGCCAAAGGTAGTAAAGAGTTTATACAATCCCCTCCACCCACACTGTCTCCTTACTCGGAGACTGTGTTTCAATGTCTGTTGAATGGAGAAGAGGAGAAATTACAGAACAGGCTTATTTCTCACCTCTCCTCTGGGAGCACAGAACAGAAATAAAGGAACAATTGTTTACTTTCTGTATGTTTAAATTGATTTTTCCATGTTAATCTTCTGGGGATGGTTGAGCACGTAGAAACGGGTGGACTTTCACTGACTTCAGATTGTTTTCCTCTTGCACGGGAAAGGAATGAAGTGACTACGGAACAACTCCTTAGCAGCTTGGGTGTGACCTGTTCAAAACCATGTTTTGATTAGAGGCTTGCAAGGTTTGTTTTTTCCCACTTATCCCCTCCATGAACAATGGTCATTAGATTCATGGCAAGTCAGAAGAGATATTCCTCAGTATCCCAAATTTGGCAAATTTGAAAGTGAAAGCCAGAAGATTCAGATGCAAAAAGCCAAAGTTTACAGTATAATTTCTTCAGAAGTATTTCCTTCCCTTCCTCCTTCCGTTCTCCAGAAAATCCACAGCACCATACTGATGGTTAAGCTGCATATCCTGAGCTTAGAGGTAAAAGCAGTAAAGGCAAAGCGGTGATAGAAAAGTGGAAAAAGAAGAAGCAATTAAATAAGAAAACATGGAACGAGTAGGAACAGATCATTTCTCCTGGCCCTATTCCAGATTTTAATGTAACTGCAAAGCAACATTTTTTTTTTCTCTTTTCTTTAACTGTTTTAGAGATAATTGTCTTTGTAATACGAAGGTGTGTTTTTTAATCCTTTACATGTCAGCAACCTTCTGTGGTAGAAGAATATCAGAAGAGAAAGCAGAATACTTTGATATGTTCAGTTCCAGCTTTAAAGCTATGTTGGAATGGCCTTCAGAAATTTTCAGACAGGTTTTCTTTCTCCATTAATATATGACATCGGCAGTTATAGGTGTTTGGCCTGCATCTTATTGTATCTCCAAAGGGACTGTATCAGTGGACTAAGAAGTCATGCCACGTCATATCTTATGATCAGTTTTATCTCCAGAAGAACAGAAGTGTATTAAAGAAGTATTAAAAAGATTGAGGATGAAGAAAGACCGATGCAATATTTTATGAGTAATTTCTGTCTTGAGTCCCTGGGAGGAAACAAAACGTACCAGAATTAATTCAGTTTTGCTCTGATTCAGGTATCTTTATCAAGCTCTCCATATGATGAAATGTATTATCCATTAGTGCTTCCCAAGGCATCTCTGCTTTTCTTTTACGTTAAATATGATTTAAATACAAACAAAAATATTTCTTCTTTTTCTCCACATCCCAATAGTGAAAATACTAGCATATCATCTCCATGTACTAAATGATTTTCCTTTAATTTTGTTTTTCTTGTTGTTGTTTTTTACCAAATAGATTAGCTTAATAATTTATTGGGACAGCCAGAATGTACTTTCCAAATAAGGGGTTGTATTCACTTATAGAATAACAATAAAAAATTGCCTCAGCAATATTTTGTCCTGAAGTAGAACAGTCCTTCACTTGCCTGTTCTCTCATATGACCCTTTTTCACAGGAACTGGGGACAATTAAAGAATTACTCCCTTGTGTAATATAAAAGCCATGGAATGCTAGGGAAGGGAACATAAACTTAGGAATTACAAAGATGTTCAATAGATTATGGTCAGTAATGCTGGGAAAAATATTAGGTTTTCTGGAGTAGAGCAGAATTACGTCCATCTGTGTAGTACTATTACATTTTCCAGATTTAAACAAGCAAATCATACAACGCTTGTAAGCATCATTCTTAGGAGCTTGCTGAAGTTGCACAGCTTGAACAGGTTTATGGTCCCATAAAGGAAACATTTGCATCACGTAGATGTGTCATTTATAGTTTTCCATTAATCCCTAGTTTAAAAGGCTGCAAAAACTCAAACCTTCATTGCTGTCTAAGAGAATATAATTCTAATTTTACAAGATGGACTTGATTCTGTGAATCTGTAGGAAAATGGAACAAGCAGCCTAGTAGTACTTTTTCAGTTCTGGGAAGTTTTCATTACCCTTCTTTGAGGAATGGCTCGTCTTTGATGCCATGAAATATGTAGAACATGATGATCAGTGTTTGAAAAACTAGGTGTTTTCAAAACTAGTGCTAAGGAAGGGTCCCACAGAACAATTGTATCCCATAAGATAACCACATGCCCCCCTTCCTTCCTGATTTACAAGCTATGCAACACAGTGCAGTTTTTCAGACTCAGATGTTCTTCCCATTCACTTCCTGAGAAGGAAATGCTCAAAATGTTTACTTGCTGTGATCATGGACAATGTTTCCTTTCAAATGGGAAATGATAGAACTCAATGTCAGCCTGTAATCTTTTTCAGGGAAACAACACCACCAATGTGGGTCTCTAGAATCATGACAGACTGGCAGATACTTTTCACCCTGGCAGCTGTCAGTAGTTGATTTAGTTCTTGATACCAGTAAAATCCTCAAAGCTGCAGATGAGGAGTCCATGAATCCACAGCGGCAGGCTCCCTGGCATATAAGACTCTCTAGCTACACTTGCACGTGGTCCTGGAATACTGGAGGCACTCCTCCTTCTCCAGAAGACCAAATATGATGAAAACCTGTTGTTCATCACCAGTTAACAGCAGTCTTTTTAAATTATTAGTAGCATCCTGTTCAGATTATGCTGTGTGTCACTTAAGATGCATGCCACAAAATAGTTTCCTTGGAGGGAACAGGGTAAAAATTTCATCCTCAGCTTGGGGTTTAGCTGGTGCTGGATGACTGCTCTCAGCAGTAATGCAGCATGTGCCTCAGCGTGTTGTGTAAACACTGTGCAGGATTAATAGGCTGCTGCCCACAAGATCATGCAGCTTCTGGATGCTTGATTGCAGGTGGAGGACGGCATGCCTCCGAGAGAGAATTAAAATATCTTAAAAGGCAGCAACTTGCCGTAACTTTGAACTCAATCAGTTCTTCCAGATTTGATTGTATTTTCAGAAGGATACAGAAATGAAGTGGGGTAGATTTTGCTAGAACATATCATTATAAGCATAGTCCTATAATCATATGTAACTAGCTTTTCATAATGATCATGATGTTGATGTTTAGTATCAGATATTTATCCAACTCTCACCCTCCTACTACAAGCAAACAAACATTGTGCAGAATCTGAGAGGCTATGAAAGTACCTCAAAAACCACCTATAAAGAAGTAGCAAAGTACATACTAAGCCACTTCTAAAATAATATGATGGCATAAATATCCCAGAGGTCTTACTGATCTTCAGTACCTAAATGCTAGAGTGCTTTTAATAATAGATGAGTGAGACATAAATATGCCACAAAATACTGCATTATCCGAAATAACACCTATAAATTGCCATGTGTAACATAAAATTGAAATATGCTAATGGAACATTGTGTGGAATCTTCCCAGTAAAAGCTGTCAGGAACCTGCCAGAACAGTAAAACTGACAGAGATGAGTGAGATAAATTAATCAATATTGAAGAATATTGCTGGTCTTTTTATTTCACAGTTGTTTTGCAGCAGGTTCCCTCAGGCATTTGTGGTTTGATTCCGATCCCATGTGTTGATCTTTCGCACAAAGTCTTGTCCTGCTGAGGTCATCTAGAGTCTTTCCATCATCCTCCCCCATTCCGGAAGCCACCATTCTATTCACGTTGTCCGCTCTGGCATTTGTCAGGTGTTCTACTTTGGCTTACCTCCTGCTGGGAGAACAGTCATGTCCTGGGCTGCCCTGCTGTCTTCATCAAGTTAGGGGTACTTGGATCTTCCTCTCACCCTGAGGGTCTACATGTGTCATTGCAGGCTGTTTCTAGGCTAGGTTTAGTGTAAATGAAATATCAGATGTAGGAATATTATATTTGAGTGGAATGAAGAGAGTTACGAGTGAACCATGGCCTCGTATGCTAGGGAAAACTATTTTGAGAAGTTGCGGCTGGCGGTTAAGGCATTGGTCTCCCTTGGCCTAGCAGAGAGTAGAGCTGTGGCACAGATTACCGCAAGCCAGGAAGAACAAGAAGTTAAGCCTGCTTTTGATTTTGTTCCTATTTTTAAGAAAAACGGTTTAGAAACTTCAAAATGTTTCATGAGGTGGGGCATCTTCTAGGCTGTCTTGTTCAAACGCTGATCTGTATTTCATACTGAGGGAAACACATAGATTTCAGTTCTTTTCCTGGCTGTAGGTACAGATAGGCATTGCAGGAGACACAGATGTTTTATTTAAGGGCAGTTTATTATTAACATGAACTGTGTGTTTCAGGTTGGAATTGTTCAGTACGGAGAGACTGTAGTCCATGAATTTTTCCTGAATACATACTCAACGACAGAAGATGTGATAGCTGCAGCCACAAGAATACGTCAGCGGGGTGGCAGGCAAACTATGACAGCCCTGGGAATAGATATGGCAAGGTACGTTCACAAAATACTGTCCTTGGTATGGTAGAAACAAACATGAACAGGTATGGTGATGGTTCAGATTTTAGAAATTAAAAATATGATGTGGCTGACGTCTGACCTCATTTTAGCTAAGCAAACAAAATTTAGGAGGAGGGTGGATAAACAGACTCTGTCGAGCATCTGAAGCAGCTGCGTATGGCACCCTGAAAAGGCAGTTGTCTCTTGAATGGAGGAAATAGGGAAGGAGAAGAGACATGGAGCAAGGCTGTAATTCTAAGCAAAGGGCTGACAATCTTTGATGTCCAGATAGAGCAGGTAGGAACTGTGTGTGTAGAGGGATGAAGGAAATGAAGTTTTTCAGAGGGAACAGGAAAAATATAGAACTTTTTAATGTTAATTTGTTTTCATTCTGATGTTAAGATTATTATAGGGTTTGAGCCCATGGTTTTCAGAAAGCCTAGAAATATTATATCCAAAGTCTTTGAAACTTCTGGATCATTGGGAGATTAAAGATTTGTGGTAGTGATAGCATTATTTAGAAATAATTCCTTTATGAGAAAAATAAAATGCAAGATCACTCAGACACTTGCAGACTGTGCACTGTTGTCCTGGTGTCTTTTTTTCTTTTCTACCTTATTTTTCTGGCATGACAGCATGACTTTGTTCCCTACAAGATTGCATTCACCCTTTCCGAAAAACCATTTAGTGAAATATGCAGCATCTTTCTGACGAACGATTTGATTATCTGACAAAAATTTGTTGAGAAGATGTCTTAAATCCAATGAAATTCTTACATATTCACCAGAAATGTTTTGCTTAGATACAAGCAAAAGCTTGAGGGGATCCAAAAAAGCAGAGCCAGTTGAAAATTGCCAAATACTGAGAAACCACGTGTGGTTCAGAAAGCCCCTGTGCACCACACACTGCTGCAGGCTTGTGTGTACAGAAACTATCAGCAAAACCTTCCTCTGTTCTTGCAGTCTTCCCATCCATCCACTTTTGGCCATCATCAGTGGTAGATCTTAGCTTTCATTCATGTGACCAGTCTTCAAGTTCTGTGATGGTTTTCTAAAAAGAGGAAGCCCTGCTTCCTTCCTTCTCCTCCAGAGCCCTCATCCAGCCTCGCCTTTCCTGGTCCCCTTCAGAGTCTGGGTGAGCAGCTGCCCAAAAACTCAGTGCCCATTTACCCATCTGTGGCTGTAGAATTCGACCAGTCACCCCCACCTGCCTCCTGCTGCTCGCGTGCAGCCTGCTGCTGCCACATCCCAAACACCCAGTTTTACTGTAGACGTGCAGAGTAGCTGAGTAAATACTTTGACCACTTAAAGTGCTGCTGTAGGGTGGAAATAGGTGGGGGTTTTTTATGTGCCGAAAACTGTTCTAAGGTGCCAGCAGTTTATTTGAAAAGGAGAAGAATATTTCACTATCCAGCAATTGTATTTTCTGCTGTTGCCCTTAAATGAGTGAATAATGAATGAATGCTTATGAAACTCTTTGGCTGTGAACTGCCATGTAAGTTCAAATTGTTGTTGTTTGTATTTGTTCATTAATCTAATTTTCCTGCTTCTTAGTTAATATAAAGTATTTTAGTTTACTGCTGACTGTGCAAATATGATGCATGTGCTAAATGCTGACATTGCCTCTCTCCAAACGCTTTATGCTCCCTTTAGGAAAGAGGCTTTTACTGAGGCTCGTGGTGCGCGAAGAGGAGTACAAAAAGTAATGGTTATTGTGACTGATGGAGAATCACACGACAACTACAGATTAAAAGAAGTGATTGATAATTGTGAAGATGAAAACATTCAGAGATTTGCTATTGCTGTAAGTGAAATTTGATGGGAAAATTCAGAATCTTAAAAGCATGTTTCATCTTCCAAATGTAATTCCTGTTTAAAAAGTTCATTTCACAGAATCTTTATGGAAATATAATCATTTCAGAGAGGAAAAAAAGAAAGAACCTGAAGAAAACATTAAAAATTTGTTTTCTGATTTTATAACACATAAGGAAAAACAATCTATCTGTCTTCCAGGTGATGACAGGTGTGTGTGTGTGTGTGTGTGTGATGAAAAAGGAAAAAGAGTTGGAGGGCCATTATAAAATCAAATCCTTTTTATTAAGAGTAATACTGAACAGAGTGAATTAGTTCAAATCTTCTGAATAATTTCTATAGACACATTACCTACTTTAGGGGAAAAAAGCAAATGTAAACCATCAATAAAAAACAGGTTTATTATGGCTGTTCTGTGTGCTGGCATTCTAAAGTTGTGATTTTCAAGCTGAGCAAACTTAGCTGAACGAGAGGATGAACATGATGGAGGTTTACCCATATCAAGAAATATGGAAATATTAATGATAGATTTGGTGTGAACACTGCACTGCATTTGTGTATTCTATATCCAAATCATCAGTTTTCTCTCATTAATTTTGAAGGTTTTTTTGAAGATCGTTGCTTCTCCATTTCTACCTTTCTTTTAGTGCAATGAAGTGGTATGGAACCATACAACTTTAAGAAAGCGGTTATCAGTTTAAAGAAGGATGTAAAACTAATGTTGAATCCAGAAGCACACAAATTTTCAGTGGTTTCCTTCATAAAACTAGAGATCATTATAGAAAAATGTCAGTCCTGAAGCTGCGTAATTCTTAGCAATAAAATCCCTGTCTAGAACCAAATTTGAATTGCTCCAGTGTCCAGGAATGCTAGAACATGAGAGTTTATTTTATTTCCCTCTCAAAACAAGTTAGAGTGTATAGAGCACTTTTTTATATGAAAATTACTTGTCAGTCTGGGAATTGGAGAAGCTGAATTCTGAGGCATCTGAATTTTTACAGCAGTGGTGTAAAAACTGCAAATCAAATCTAAAGTCTGATACTGTGATGGAGTTGTTAACACTGAATGCAAGTGTTGTTGTTATGTGCATTTATAGGGCAAATCTGCACACAAAAATTATTCTATGCCTAATTAAGTTGTCATTAATTGCCTATATACCACTTTATGAGGAGAACTGGTGGTATCTATGCAGAATCCAGTGCAAATGTCTATTCTGGTTTGGGTGCTGTTGTGTTGGGTGCTGTTGTGTTGTTTTTCTCCTAAATTGAGGCCTATTTCAACAAATCATAGGATGGTAGAGTAAATCATTAGATTTTTGTGACAAAAAGAAAGAAAGAACAGTTAATGATAGCAGGCATTACACCATACAGTTGCTTTGTATGCTATTGTTGATATTTTTGGAAAAACAACTGAGCCCTCATACAGTGCTGTTCTCATTGGAAAGGGATGGTTTCAAATCTGTTTGAGGGAGATTTTAACAGAACAAATAAGGTTAAATATGATTTCCCAATTTTCCCTGACAACTTGCCTCAAAGGTATATTTTAAAACCGGTTATAAAATGTATCCTTGACGTTTTTTTTTTAATACTTTAGATTCTTGGCAGCTACAGCAGAGGAAATCTAAGTACTGAGAAATTTGTAGAGGAAATAAAATCAATTGCCAGTAAGCCTACTGAAAAGCATTTCTTCAATGTCTCAGATGAATTAGCTCTTGTAACTATTGTCGAAGCACTTGGAGAGAGAATATTTGCCCTGGAAGGTATGACATTATTTAAATTTTTACTTCATGACTGCATTACAGCTGAAAAAAATAGAAGACCACCTGCTTTTATCTTCCTTTGCAATGTATTGTGCTGCATAAACTGTATTATGCAGGTAGTTTTTCATGCTGATGATAAAAATATTTTACAATAGACATCAAAAATGTAGATAATGATGTGAAATATATTCAGATGGGTTAGAGACGGAGACAATACCCTAAAAGGGTAAGTAACCATTACTGTTTCAGCTAGAGTAAACATGAAGTTGCCTTCCCTTAGATAAAAAAGCATTGCAGACCATATCCTGATTACCACATGGTCATGTGTTTGTCTGCCTATAGCTTTAGTTTCTCCTTTCAGTCAGTTATTTATTACAGCATATTACTTTACTATGCAAGTTAACCTGCAGTTGATGTATGGAGTTGACATGGCTATATTTTAACTTTGGAAATATTCATGATACTCAGATTTTAGCACAGAAGAGTCATTGTGTTGTAATGTCTGCTTTACTTTCTCCATCCAAATTAAGCAATGCTCACTACTGGTAATAGAAGACCGAGTTTATTAGCTACAAGTTACACTGGCCAAGTGTGAAGGTATTCATGTCATACCAAGAAAACATCCATCTATTTGGGCTTATTTTTTTCAATATCTCAACTTTCCAAGTAGCTGGTATAGTGTCATTTACAGCCAGAACAAAAGATAATGTTGACCTGAATGTCAAGAAGTAGTACAAATATGAGAGAGTGTTCTAAAGTTTTTTAAATTGGAGCTATATTTCTCAGACCTATTTAGGGGTTTTTTCAGTGTATAATTTAGCTTAATCAAATGTCAGTCTTGATTATTACCAAATATTTTTTCTAGTTTGTACATTCTTATCTTTTTACTTTCTGGAAGATTTTGTTTCTTGAAACAAATTAATCTGAGGAGAATTTAATCTGTGTAAAGACTAAAGTTTAGCCTACTTAAGCTCTTGTGTACTTCAAAGATCATTGAAAAGGGGGCTCTTTTGTTAAGTCCCTGTTTACTAGGAAGAATACACTTTCAGTGGAAAAACAGTTGTTCAAACAGAAATTGAAAACTTAGTCTTCAATTTGTACTTCATAGTTCCAGAAAAGTGAGAAAAAACATTGTCTTTCATTAGTAGACTAAAATATGTTAGTTATACCTATTACACATAATAGATATAGAATAAAAAATCAACTGCTAGGCAAGACAACAGACAAAGGATATAAGACCTAACATGACTGAGTTCATGGACATCTGTGTACTCAAATTCAATGTTTCATGCCATAGCTCAAAACCTTTGAACAACCAGATGCCACTGGAAGAGACAGTCTCACTTTGTCACACTCCACTTTGTCCCTTTTAGCAATCAGTAGCCATTAGGTGGTGCCTGCCTGTCGCATGAAAGCCTAGCTTCCAAACAGTGGAGTAAATTGTGCCGGCTTGAACTCCCTGCTGGTGTGGAATGCTTTATATCATGAGCTGCAACCCTTCCATTAACTTTAGTAATTCATTACGCTAATCATCAGAAAAAATTACAAAACATTTGAACACTAAACAAGTTCTGTAGCTTAATAAAATGTCTAAACAAATGTAGCCATGTTTACAGTGGTGAAACTGTTTGATTAAATTGTAGAAATGTTATCTGTTTATATGGTAGTCAGGTCTTGAGATGACTAATCCTCATCATCGTGTCCTCCAGTGTTTTGGTACTTTAAGCCTATGGTACCTCTTTAAATATCAACAAGTTCTGAAGTACTCCTTGAATTCAGCTTGAATTTTCCTCAAAAGATGCAGTAACAAATATCTACTTATTGGATGTTATTATTTTTTATTTAACATAAACTTATTATAAACTGTTAGGATATTTGTGCCTAGATATATTTGCCTTATTTTTAATTTTTATTTTATATAGCCTTGGCTGTATTGCAAACAATATATATTTGAAACAAAAAATGTGGAATATTCTTTTCATCCACACTGTAAGACACAAGCTAGGTGATTTCGTGACTCCCAAAAGACTTCTTGATTTATAGATTTTCAGTAGGAACTCAGAGTCTGTTCTGAGATTTCTGTATAAGATACCTGTGATATGAGATGAGATGTTGCCTTCTCCACCTGTGAAAGTCCCAGAAATCACATAATCTGGATGCAAGGGAATTCAGAATGGAAAGTGGAACTGGGATCTTAGCTTTACGTTAAAACATAACAATGCTGAATTGCTCCAATGGGTTGGTAAGGCTGGAGCTAGAAAATGATGACTAAATCAGTTTCTGTTCATTCTTCAGGCATGGTTTCCTGTCCCTCCCAAAGCATTTCAGGAACTATTCTAGATTTGCAACTGTGTCCATGGACACATTATTGTGGCAGGGGAGAAAAGCAGATTTCATTCTGTCACACCCAGCTTTCTGGTGACTATTCAGTTTACTGGATGTGTGCGATGTAGAACAAATTGATTAATGCTATACACTGTAGCTGAATTAACTTCTTATTAATTAATAATTAATATGGAGGTCACAGGAGCTTTGATTCTTGAAATTCTGTATGTGAATCTGTTTAAATTCTCAATCTAAATAGCCTTCTGGTAGTATAATAGTGCATTTTATTTTTTCCTTGGATTTCTTGTTTTCTTTTTGGTTTTGGCCTTTAAAAAAATGCAAAGAAAAATTGAGAAAGAGTTGAAAAATCAAATCCAACAAAAAAACACACTTGACAGCCAGTGAATTTTTACACATAATCTTTTTCATATGCCTGTGTGTCTCATGGCATGGACTTCTGGTTTTAACAGCAATTTTAGGTTTTATCCAACCCGTAGTCAGGCACACATGTTTTCTCACAAAATGTCCTTTGTAGGATGCTTGGCAGTTTGAAACTCAATGGAAAGTCAGACTGCGAGCTATTATCTAAGCAACATTCAGAGCTGCACACACCAACAGTACTGGCATTGTCCTCTGCCTCGGACTATGACATTCCTGTCTTTCTCGGTTCATTAAGGAGCATCCTTTACTGCATGAAAATATTGTCAGCAAATGCACAATTTAAGAGTTTTATGCTTAAAAAGGACCATTTTTTTTTCAGACTTAGCAAAGCAACTACATCTAGTGAAACATGATGGCCTGTGTTTGTGTGTCAAACATTTTGTGTTTGAGATCATGTCTGCTCCTATGACTGGCCATAAATCCCAGCAATTAGCAAAGACATCATGTCCCAAGGAGCAACCTCTGTGGTTTAGTTGCTGAGTATCAAAAGTTCAGTATTCTTTAATAATCCACATGCCTGAAATTCATGCAGCCATGGCTTGCTATGCCTCAGTTTCATTCACACAGTTGGAGGTTTGCCTCAGCACTCAGCTGGTAGCAAATTATGAACTCTTGCTGGACAAGCATCAGAGCAGGTTTCATAGTTACCGTCTACTGCATATTACCGCACCTTACTCTCAAGGAGGAATCAATATGCAGAATATAGTTACCTTACTTGTGGTGCTTAAGGTGGCATAATAGTCCTTGTGTATTGCTTTTAGGTAGAGGAAGAGGCAGATTTTTCTCTTCCCTGATGATATTTATAGTGTACCTGGGAGCAAAGCAGCCCATCAGAGTTTAATTACTAGCAGATGACTACCTGACAAGATACTGAAACTAGGACTAAATCACCTGATACCTTTTTTTATTCAGTCGCATAAGAAAATCAGGAAGATTTTCAAGTAACTTTGTGGGCAGGATTATAGTTCCCAAGCCCTTCCCTGAGGCTGATGAATCTTGGACAGCTGAGATTTTCCAATGTTGTTTTTTGCAAAGGTTCATAAAAACATCAAGTGGTTTTCATTTAAAGTCCTACCGGCTGCCTACGAATTTTCAATTGCTTGAATACAAGGCCAGGGTTACATGGCTGATGTTTTATTGTTCGCTTAGCTCAAGTGGAAAATGGCTTAACCATATTAATCAAACATTCCAAACATATTTACCATCAGCCTGAGGTCAAATCTGGTCAGTTTTAGCCCAGAAATATTTCTTGGACAAGTTCTGAGACATGATCTTAAAATGGAAACTCTCCTTCTTAATGGTAGCATTTAACACAGATCTTTATTTCTGTATTTATTATAAAAATCTATGGCAAACTATATTCACTGGATATTCTCGTTAATTATGCTATCCTTTAATAACGTATGAGTATTTTCATTACACTATTCAGGTACTTTTTCAGATTAACACTAATTTATTTTTGAAACTTACTTTTTTTTTCTGTTTGATAGCAACAACAGACCAGCAGGCAGCCTCATTTGAAATGGAAATGTCTCAGGCTGGTTTCAGTGCTCATTACTCTCAGGTAAACAAACTGAAAAATTAAAGTTCTTTTACAAAGTATATTTTTGTTGCTGATGGCATGAATTTGAAATGAGTATTTCAGAATTCTTTGTACAGTCCTGTTTGCTGTTGGAAGTTTCCCATGATCCAGTTATTTTTTCATAAAAATGTATGTAAAGAATGATTATAAACAACAAAAGCTTAAAAGAACAAATACTTTCTTCACATGAACTCTAAATTTAATGTTCCCAGAGCGCTTTCTACCAGTAGAATACTCTATAATATGTTAAAAAAGACAGAGAAAGACTTTTTACCAGGGCCTGTAGTGACCACACAAGGGGCAATGTTTTTAAACTTAAAAAGGGCCAATTTAGGTTAGGTTTAAGCAAGGAATTTTTTATGATGAGGGTGACGAGGCACTGGAACAGGTTGCCCAGAGAAGCTGTGGATGCCCCCTCCCTGGAAGTGTTCAAGGCCAGATTGGATGGGGCTTTGACCAACCTGATCTAGCAGGAGGTGTCCCTGCCCATGGCAAGGTGGTTGCACTAGATGGTCTTTAAAGGCGTCTTCCAACCCAAACCATTCTATGAACTATAAAACTTTTCTCTCTAAATATTAGTGTATAAATTGATATTGTGTTGTATTAGTGAAATTGAGACAGAAATTATGTAAAAAAGCTATTTCTGTCATAGATATAATCTGCATTAGTAGCAACAGACCTTATTCTTTGTTCTGTTAACACACAGAATATCTCAGTTCTCAGGGGGGTAAATATGAAACTAGGATGCAAACATCTCTGAGAATTTGAAAATAACTTCCTATGTACTTCATTTATTCTTGAAAAATAAAAACATATACATTGTGATGATCTGCTCAGTGTACACAAATGAAATTAAAATTTAACATGAGATCAAAAGAACTGGGAAGAGTTAAGCTTTAAAGACACAAAAAAGTAATGACAGTGGAAAAGAACACAATAGGAGAGCAATTGAACAGAACAAACACCAGGCAATCCGGGACAAATACATAGGAAGACCTTCAGCATGGCTTTGTATACAGCTCAGCATATCACTGGTAAAAAAAGAATAAAAGATCTTCAATATGGTTTAACGTAAATACTTTATTGCAGACATACTCTTTGTTCATTTTTACTCTCTGCACTGCATTACACAATTCTTCAGGTGGTGTATTATACATTAGAAACAGGTATCATCCTGACAGGGAGTGCAAGGATTATTTATAAGATTATCTGTTTGGTAGAGCGTATGCTTGAAGTTCACAAACAACTGACCTGCTATCATCAGACCTTGCTTCAGAAGTGGATCTTCAGCCCTTGGTACGTTGACAGATTCAGAGTCTCTGGTGTCTGTCTTACCTAGGCTACTTTCATGCCTTTAGGCAAACCATTTCTTGTTGACAAAAGGCTCTTGCATAATATACAAGACTCATAGATTCAATAAAGAAAGGTTCAAGTTTCTACAAGTTTGTCTGGGAAATGCAGTGTTGTTTTCTCTTATTAGCTTTGCTATATCCCTTTTGTCTTTCTGTTTGGCCTGGAATGGTGGGATGAAGTAGCAGGAGCTGTGTTTCATTCTGCTTTTCCTGAACGTCCTTTTTTTGTTTGAGGGGTTTTTTTTTGTTTTTTTTCTTTAAAATAGTGGGAGACGTGATATAATTATAGAGGCCATACTATGGTAGGAAAAGCAGGGCTAATCACATATGTATACAGGAAGCATTACCCAAATGTGAGCATGATGATTGATGAATCGATGGAGGTTCTCCTTCCCCTCTACTCTGCCCTAGTGAGGCCCCATCTGGAGTTCTGGACTCCCCACTTCAAGAAAGATGAGGAGCTACTGGAGAGAGTCAAGCGGAGGGCTACGAGGATGATGAGGGGACTGGAACATCTCTCCTATGAGGAGAGGCTGAGGGAGCTGCACTTGTGCAGCCTGAAGAAGAGGAGGCTGCGAGGGGACCTAATAAATGTTTATAAATATCTGAAGGGTGGGTGTCAAGAGGATGGGGCCAAGCTCTTTTCAGTGGTGCCCAGCGACAGGACAAGGGGCAATGGGCACAA
>Ga0065711_1003321_pt1 | contig 32653 bp, 13 predicted proteins | sample Hoacrofraction12_FD_59098 | JGI IMG/M metagenome (GOLD analysis project Ga0065711, IMG submission 59098) | Hoatzin crop microbial communities from Cojedes, Venezuela - Epithelial fraction 12 v2 (version 2) | ecosystem: Host-associated > Birds > Digestive system > Esophagus > Crop | place...
CTGATCTGGCAACCTTGGCTGCCTTGTGCCAGTAGCAATACAGAAAACCTACAATCCCAGTAACTGCGTCCTAAAGAGAAAGGTGAAAAGCAAAAAGCAGAAAAAAAAAAAATCAGTCCCAGAAAAAAAAAAAATCGAGACAGATTTTGAAAACAAATAAACATCAAAAACAATATATCTAGTGCTTCCACTTCACAGAAACACAATTCCCTGACTGAGTTGATTTGTCCAGCACTTGAGAACATCACCCAGGTGCAAATCACAAACACTTGCACCACTACGGAGCCTTTTTCTCCAGACTCATTCAACAGTCCTGTTCCACCAACCTCAGAACAAAAACCGACCCTAGTCTCTCTTTTCAAGGTCCCTCTTCCCATCTGTAGCATTGGCGTCTTGGAGTGGAGGGGGGAATCTCTTTCTTTTGGTCCTACACTGCTGCTGTGCTGAGGAGCACTTCCTTGAAGCCACACACGCAAAACAGTTCTCATGACTTGCAGCAACTGCTACTAAAAGTTAATTACCTTTACAGAAGTAGGTGATGCACTGCAATAACGAGCTGTATATGTTTCCAGAAGAGATTTGAAATTGTGATTATGGGGAGTCAATATGCCACCAAACAGCAGGGTTTCCAAGAGTGTGGTGGACACCAGCAACAAGCCTGCTGAGCAGACCCTCCGGGAAGTACTGCGTGGGGCAACGACAATTCCAGCAAGGCAGCTACAGCAGCGAAGTTTGACTCTGTACTTACACAGAGGCAGATTTTTCTCAGCTTTAAGTGGTGCGCTATCTGTGTTATATAGGTCTAGTTCTGAGCCCAGGATGCCATTTCATTACAGGTGCAATGGATAGCGTCTCTCTGTCTGTGAGCTACAGTCACTCCTTCCCATTCTTCCTTCTGAAACTCCACATTAGTTTCAAGCCACGTACTTTCACATCAAATAGTTCCTCAGGCACACCTCTCCCTCCAGCAACCAAACTTCAGTAATCTTATTACTTGGAAAACGCATCAGTCTGGAAATTTAGCCTCACTTTAATAAGGCAGCCAAGAGGAAAAACACCTATGCTTTACTGACAGAACATGATCTGATCTCTGACAACACCAGCCTTGCCCATCAGGCCTTAAGACAGTTCTCTACAGATAAATTTCTGGAACATTAGCTTCTACCCTTCCAGTATGTTAATTGCTAGAAGACAGACCACACAGATCACACATGCAGTTGGACAGAGTTTTATAACCACGCTAAATTTTGACAGAGACAATAAGTTACCATATTTATGCATTTGCTTTATGATTAGTTTTGTGCCAAAGACAAGCCTGCTACATATGTCCTCTCATTCCTCCTTAATGCCTTCAGGGATTCCAACAACCAAGTCATCTTCAAAACACGCATGAGGACTTCACATACGCAGACCTTCAAAGAGGGAAGATTTCTTCCCATATTCTTTGCACGACCTTTGGCAGTTGTACATTTCCTTTTCACGTCCAAGCTGATGACAGCACGGTTCACACAGTTGTTATAGACCTAACTCTTCTTCCTATGCGAGATCAAAATATTTCACACACACTACTACATGAAAACAAGGTAATTAAAAACATACTTCAAAGACATGGTGCGTGCCAATCATTACGGTATTCATACATTTATACTACAAATCTTTTACACATCTGGGCATTTTTATGCTTTCATCTTGTTTTAAGAACGCAGGAAACTTGGAGCTATTAACATATATCGCCAGCTGTGTCTGTTTGAAGGTTGTCCCACAATTCCTACCTGTTCTTCCCTTCACCTCTAAAAATCCGCCAGAAGGACCAGAGTTATTTTGTCATTGGTTACACTGGAACACATTCATCGCCACAGCATAGCACTGCCTCACCCTCTGCCTCCAGTATTAAGTGGCTAGAAGTTCATGTGGTGACCTCTTAATCCCTCCATTAAGATGTTCAGATTGCTCCTGCAAAACCCTTCAAGATGCCACATATCACTCTACGCAAACAGAGTCCACAGTGGAGGACACAGCTGACAAGACAGAACACATCCACATTTTATGCTTATCAATTCTATTCATCCTTTAGGAATGAGACACGTCCAAAACACAGAGTCCCCCACCAAATCTGAGACTCAGATGCCACTACAGGTGAACAACTTCACTTCCCTGCAGCTCCTGACTATTACTTATATTTCTAACTACTACTCAGTGAAAAAAATTCTCATTTGGGAAATTCATGTTTTTCGTGACAGAACACATGAATCTCAAGCATTAACCACAGCCTACTAGACCGCTGATATTAATTCAACCAAACCGTGCAAAAATATTATATGAAAATCAACATAGATTCATTCTGAATGCTTTTTATGTATTATTCACACTTTTACATGTTTGGGTTTTTGCCTGCGATGCAAATGCATCAGTATTATCACCGCAAAGACTTAAGGCGTGTCCTCCAGCTGAGCGCTTCACGCTTCGTGTCAGCTCTCAATTGGTCAGCAAATAGGCCCTCGTTTAACACTGGGGCTGTGGCAAACAAAATTCTGAGCTTCCCCAGCAGATATTAAACTCTGTGTCGTGAGTCATGGACAACACTGCTGCTCCTCATCATTCTGCGCAGTGCACAGTTCTCTGTGTGAGAACGAGACCCAAGATCTGGACAGTGTTTGGCATGGAAGTCTGCAAGCCTCTGCTCATTTGCAGTATTATTCTTGAAACATTAAACACTAAGTGCTTTGCAATTACTAAAGAAATAGGCTGGATAGATTAAGTCAAACAAGGAGATTAATACAACAAAATAGAACTACTGACATGCAAATTGCAGGGACTCAACTTTTAGGAAAAGCTTTCTGTAACTTTCATATGAGTAGAGAACATGGAATTCTATTTACTGAAAGTTGAAACACGAAAGGAAATGAAAAATCAGAATCAACTGGAAATGTCATTAGCGTTGTGAGGGGAGGGAGCAAGAAATAAATAAAAGAACTCCAGTCATCAGAAACTAAATCAGAGTACTGTGTAAGGACACACAGGCTCTTTGGAAACAGCTGGATCAGCATTTCCTTCAGCTGCAGGTCCGGCATGATCAGCCTTCAGCATTTCAACCTCCCCTGCCTTGGCTGGCATGCTAGAAGTAGCTACGCATGTGATGGGGAAACAAGGCTGGAGAACATACCAGTTAACCCAGGTAAAAGGACCTTTTTTTTCTCCCCATCCCAGTCAACTCCTCCCTGCAGTAACCATGCAGAGAAGCAGGTTCCACAACCAGCCACCGGCATGCTGGTGCTCAGTAACCACAGCCCCGCAGGGGAAGGTACCACGTCACGCACCCGGCTGACTGACACCGGGACAGCGAGCATGCAGCTGGCCAGACTACAGCTTCAGGGGAGGAAGCATGCCAGCGCGTCTCGGGCTCTGGGTCCCTTCGGGTCCGCTAACAGAAAGTGCCCACGCATCTCATGGTTCTTCAGGGCAGCCACCCAGAAAGGGTCCCACCGACTCCCTCCACAGTGCGTTCCTAGGCTGAAACACGCTGCTCCAGTTAATCCAGCCTACAGCCTGTTCCTGAACTAATTCAGGAGTATTAGAGAAATGGGGTGAGGGGTAAATGAATAGTTTTGACTGTGGCAAGAACCTGGAGCCAGCCCCCACCCATCTCAGGGACCAGCAGCATGACCTTGCCCTCCTTACACCTCGGCAAAAGGGCTCTTCCAAGAGCTGTGGCACTGCGGTTTGGGAAGCAACCACAGCAGTGCAAAACAAAACGCTGCTGTTGACTTAACTGAGGTGAATGAATAAAAAAGTTTGACTTGGAAAACGGCAGTGTCCCAGAACCAGGAAACATCGACTGAAGTGCACCCACAAATTACACCCGCAGCAGGTCTGACCAACACAGCAGGTATTTACAACAGCTTGCCTCACACAAGAAAAATGCAATGCATTTAGTGCATTGAGAGTAGTTTCAGTTTTCTACTTTGCTTTTAGCCTACCGTCATAATTAGTGTCCTTAAGGAATACACTTTCGATATTTGTAAAAAAATTTAAAAAAGGTAAAATATTTTTCCCTATTCCCTCAATATGCCATGTGATTTCTTTCAATTCAGGATTAAGAAAAATCAGTTTTAAACCATTTTGCGATCACTAATACACAAAATCTACCCTTGCTGTAGGTAAATTTTATAAGAAAAAAATAAAAATCAGTGTTTATTTGTGAGAGCATTCTTATAATCTAGAGAAAAAGCAGCTGAGTAGCTATTAAGTTTTCAGATTTCCTCGGTACCTTTAGTATTGAAATGCACTTGCCCCAGCCCTGCTCTGTCCCCATGCATTGCTTCAGATGTACGTGTCAGCAGCATTAAAATATGGCACACTCGACACCAGAAAAAGTAATCTTTGTTGTGTGCAAGTTTTTTTCTCTCTCTCCTCCCCCCCCCCAAAGAAAGTATGGCAACAATTTGATAGCCCAGCAGTGTTTTGCCCTCCTGAACCCTGGCAATGACCCAGAGGATTTGCACTCCACCGCTAATCAGAAGTCTGGCTGTGGCCATTTCCCATGACATAGCTGAAATTCTCTAAAACTTGCCCTCTCGACTTCGCTGGCCGCACCGTACCGAAACTGTGTGCTGCATCCTCGGGCTGTCACTCACAGCCGCCATCCCCCAGACTCCCTGCTGCAATGGCACAGCCGCCCGTGGCCCACGGTGCCGGGGCCGCAGACCTTCCACCCTGGCCACTGACCCGCAATCAGAAGCAAAAACTCCCGTGGGGAAGCGGCTTCTTCGGCAGAGCTGCTTCTCCAGCGGCCTGAGCACAGCAGCAGCAGCAGGTGCTCTGATCTGACCCACACTTTGAAAAGAAACCAAACGTTTCATTGTGAAACTCAAATATAAAACATATTCTGTGAACATACTTGAGATAGAAATTTTAAAATTCCATTTAATAAACCCAAGGCCTGTTTCTCCTCAACAGCCTGGCTGCGGTTCCAGGCTCACCTAACCTATCACACATTCCCTTCAGGGGTGCTTAAAACACGGCTCTGAGTTATTTTACTCTTTTCTAGTAATATCAGGAACCTTGGCAAAGATACAATCCAATTTCTGGTCTCTCCATGTCTTTCTATTAGGCTATAAAAAGTGGACAGTATTAGTAGTTCTGAGGAAAATTACAACAAAAATTCAAGTTGCTTAGTTTGCTCATTCAGGTTTCACCATTTCACATTTGCAGTGTTTAACCAGAAAACACCATGACTTTTCCAGGCGAGGCACAGCTAAACCCTTTGTTTCCTCTCCATATACTGAAAGATCATTTAAGCAATGCATAAAATTAAGATTTACAACCAATGAAAAAACATCAGTACTTCAGGAACAGGAATGATCACAATTCAGCATTTTTAAAATTTACTTATCCTTCAATAATTTAAGACAATTCAAGTAGTGTCTGACTTCCCTAATGTTCCCATCAACAACCAAAAGCAGCAATCTTTAAGCCTATAAAGCTTTAATGCAAAAATTCTCAAGTATCTTAATAGTTTGCTGTTTAAATAATATCCCAATAATGTGACAATCCTAAAGTAAATCGTAGCATTATTGTAATACTTAAATGAAAGCTACAATAGTGTGCATACTGATAATGCGTTTTGGCTGTCGCACTACACCCTGTTTTCAGTAAGCATCACATTTTCTGGAAAAACAGTCTGAATGTCCATACTATGAAATGGTTTCCAAGAGCAACTTGGTGTCAAGCGCAATGTGCAACATCCGTGGTGGAAACAAGTAACTGCTAAGAGGGTCAGTAAAATATTTACATGTGTGAAACAGTCATCGCACAAAGATGTCTGGCTACCTAAAAACAAATCACTAACTCCTAACACCAACAAGACCTAACAGTAAACTAATCCGTACAAAGTTACTCAATTAAAAATGTCTTCCAAGTCCTTAGAACGCAAGCAGTTTAAATAACACACTTCAACAACTGAAAATTCCAGTCAGGACACTGCATCTTGCCCATCACATTCCAGAATTCTTTGCCCTTATCTGGTAATTCTCTGCCTTACTACCTGATAACCAATACTTATCAACATGACTTGAAAAATAAGTCCAAGCACTCAACTGGTAGTTTCTTAAGAAATAGTTTTTCTACTCAAGATTTTTGTTTTCCCAAGATTTTACCTGATACAGTTAGAAATGCCCAGCAGAGCAATGTGGAGATTTACAGCAGATGGACTGTGCAGACACCTAACTCCAACTCAGCGCAATGACAGGCAGTCAAATATGCAAATATAACGCACCTCTGTACAGTGTCCCAGTTCAGCCCCACTTGCTCGTCTGACTCTTTGTAACCAGGTCTATTCAGAACACAACTCCAAGCTGTGTAAAAACAGCCACATAATGTCAATGTGTTTTTTTAATGATAACCATTCATTGCCATTTTTTATTTCAGCTAGTTAGCTAACACATGCCTTCACATTAGTTTACAGCGGGACCCACCAACGGGGAGCAGCAGTGAAGCAGCAGGTGCTACCCCAGGCCAGTGATCATGCAAACTCACACTCCCCGGAGTCTGCTGCTCCGAAATCCAGTGGGCCCTGGCCCTGGCTCCTGCTGGCTATCGCTTAGTTCGGAGACACCAGAAACGCAATACTAGAACAAAACCACAGCCGCAAGATCCTCCTGTGATTGCCTCTTCCAGGCTGTCAGATCCCGATTCTGGCTACTGTTTTCAGTATTTGGATCGCTCTTTTGCCCTGTAATATTTTTACATTCAGGCAGAAGTGAAATAAAAGCTACCAATTTTTTCACACCTACCCAAAATTCTGCAAAAAAGAGCCCCAATTCCTATAAGAAATCTCTAAGCATATTTTTTAGTAAGTGACAATAGTCGAGAATAAGCCAAAAATACATTACCCATCCTTTTATTCAAATACTCAACTGCATTAGGGGTAAATCAAAGGAAAAAAGAGAATTGCACCCCAAATGCCATTTCTACAATTTCTCTGATGAATTATAAAATGTATGACCCTATGAAATGTTACTTTATACTTATGTGTACTATTTTCAATAAGCACCACGGCTACATGCTAAAAACTGGAATGCATAGAATCATGAAAATAATTACTCAGCAAAATAAGGACTCACAAAATTATTTGCAGCCCCCTCAAAGTAACCAAGTAAAGAATAATTTAAGAATTAAATAATTAAGGACAATTATGTTATCTGGAATTATTAAGGACAGAACTAACATTGACTAGAGCTTCTGAAATTACCAGTACTCTTTATTTTCAATAGTTAGTCATTCATACACTGCCAAAACAGCCACTTGTGTAAGATCTAACCCAGGGCTGTAATAGGGACATTGCATTCTGTGACACAAAAATGTAAGGAGAAAGCAAAAATTTTGTAAATAGAGTAGACCAGTTCAAACCTCTTTTTTTTGTTTAAAAACAAACAACCACCACCCCAAAAAACCCACCAAAACCCCCAAGACAGTCCACATATACGCCCTGAAGAAAAGCAGAGTAGCACAGCCTTCAGCCCTCCTGACAGTTACCCACTGCTCTTTGCGGGGAGGAGAGCTCCAGGGCTACGAGGCGATGCCTAACTTCTGTCTATGCATCTGTAAAATGAGGAGCCAATGAATAATACTAAATAGTTTTACTCAACTCACAAACTGACTTTGTCTTTTAGTACAAAAAACATTTTCAAAGACAAAATAATCTCATTAATTTAATTTTTTTCATTTAAAAATAAACCTTCCTAAAATTCCAGTACTTGTAGCATTCACATACATTAACAGTTACTTCGCACACTACCTACCACTGACATACCAGTCAAGGCAGCAAAACTCCTTTCTTTGGCTGACTAGGTGTGAACTCTAAACTAATTAGTTAATTTGCATGACATTGTTAGGATTTGGGAATATTTTTGATGATTTTGTATACACATGGCTCCCACACAAACTGTATAAATGGGGGAGGGGGGGGAAGGAAGCACTACTTGAAAACAAAAATCTTTTGACATACTCATTTAAGTAAAAGTAGATAATTCAGTAACTGAACTAAGTTGAGTAAATAAAGTTGAGCCTTTCTGGAGGCACTACAGTGAAGTCATTCCCTTTGGTACCAGATGAATTGATAATAATGCAAGAAAGTGTTGTATTTTCCTTAGCTAGACATCTACCACCAGTTTCAAAATATGCATGCTGGAAATAACGTGTTTATCTCCAAAACACCAAGGAATAGACTTTATATTTTTTTTAAAAAATGAGCACACATGATATTAAAGATTACAGTCTCAGCAATATTGGTCTGCACAGGGTCATCCCAGACCTGCCAATTCACAATCTCATGTTATATATTGTTTGGGCCTATTTGAGTCTGCTTTTTTTAGTTCACTAACCAATCTCACTTGTGGCACAAGCACAGTTTTGTAGTCCTTAAAATGTGTCAAATTCATCATAGCCCAGTGGACATTAAGATAACATCTCCTTTTAAAATAGTTGGGATTTTTATGTAATTTAAATAGACTGCTGACACTGTAGTAACATTACCTTAGAGGCTGTTTCGAAATAAACTTTAAAATTAAATCAAGATCATCAGATTAAGATAAAAAAAGAAGACAACCTTATTTCTGTAGTTGCAACCTGGAACTAAACCAGTATTTAAATTCAAAAGCTATGTTCTTAGATATTATGAAGTTGAGACCAGTTTGCCCTTCTTTCAAATTCTGCCATTAGATACATACACCAGAATGCCACAGAGCAGAAGTGAAAGTCTTTGCAGATTCAGTAACGTGTGTTCTAAAAATAATTCAAACAACAGTTCTCAGAAATTTAAATCCAATGCTGTTTGAAAAGCTGCCTACTCATATGACTGATACAGCCATGAGTGCCCAGCCCGCAGTCAGGAATTGAAATAGGCTGGTAGCCAACTTGTAGCTGCCATCTTCACCGCAGGAAAGGCTACCAACCATATGAGCAGCACCAAGCTCAAACAACGTCCTTCTGGGGATCTCATGGCTTCTCCTCCCACACAAGGCAGGAAAACCTGGAAACGCCTGTCCCCACAGCAATACTTGAAGCCTCCGTGCCAAGTCCACTCCAAAAGGGCTCTCAGGAAGGAAAACTCTGAGGACATCCTAATGAGCTGTCCATACTATACTCCCCTTTTTTATTATTACTGTTTTCCAGGAGAGACTGGGAAGCCCCTATATGCATAAGTTATATAATAATCCCAATGCAGCCTACTACATGAGTCATTCTGGTTTTATAAGGTGGTTTTAAGCAGAGCAGAATCAGGTCACGCTCAGGAAAGGGATATAGCAAATACCTGTCTCCCACAATGAGATGTTTCAAGACAAAATATAAAGATACCTAACACCAAGGCATGTCCTACCTCTGAAAAGAATACCAAAGCCAACATCACAAGCAGATCCAAACAGCACAATTTAGGGCAGGAGACAGCTAAAATTTACTTTAAAAGCAGCAGTTACCAATTCTGGCTCCGGCTTACTTTCAAATTTTGTGGGAGTTGCAAACCCTCATCTCACACTCGTGCAGGATCCTGGTGATGAGTGCAATATAGCACCTTGTAGGCACAGTATCTTCCAGCACCCACAAAAATCCTGCCTACTGCATTCAAACTTTAGTTTGGAATAGAAGGAGGTGGGGAAAAAAAATTAAAAAGAAAAACCCCACAATGTAGTATCCCCATCCACAGTAACTGCCAAACCTTGAACCTGTGAAAATCTTCCAAACCCTAGCATTAAATACTGTAAACAATATATTTAACCTCAGAATATTTCAGGTTGTAGGGGACCTCTGGAGGTCATATGGTTCAATGTCCCACTCAAAGTACAGCCAGCTTCAGAATTAGATAAGGTTAATATGCTCCATTCCTTCTCAAATGACAGCAAGAAACCCAGAAAAATCTCTTTCTAAAGCAGAAAAACAAATGAGCTTGCCAACGTAATACTAAATGTGAAACCCTTAAGAATTAGGCACATTAGTGGGGGAAAAAAACCAATGACCACTTATTGAAGACAAGCCACTACCTCAGTTCCTACAACTAATCCCTACGACCTGTACAGATTTAGACAGCTGCATTACATGAGAAAAAAAAAAAAAATCAGTCAAGTATCTATCTGTTGCATAATTCAGAAAGTGCAGTTTTAAGTTATACAGAAGCGTTGTCACTGGCTATTCAACTCCGCAGAAATTTTCAAGGTAGTCACTGATACCTCTAGCATCCCTAGCACTCCTCTAGCATTTGAATGCTAACTGCTAACTGAAAGGACATCTGAATTTCTCATAGATAAAACCTGCTTCCCCACAATTTTTAACTGTGTTATCCTCTCAGGTCACCTTACATAAGGGAGCTGCCAGGCTGAAAGCCTGAAGCACAGCTTGCTTTGGCATGCTCCCTTCCAAACTGACACTCCAACACACGCACAAGAAAAGCTACACAAATTCTCTACTAACTGAACTTCTTTCTCATTTCTGGGACAAGGCTACGGAGTCATGCCAGAGTCATAAGACCTCACTTTTCCATACACCTTGGTATGCTCCATGTGCCTTAAGGGAAAAAGAAAAATCCTTTTCCCCCTTTCGTTTCATTATTTTGAAAGGAAGGACTTTATAAAGTTAATTAAGAGACATAAAACCACCTGACTGGTAACAAATAAGTCTCAGCTTTTAAAGGTATATCATTTACGCTTTCTGCAAAATTGCATTTATTTATATACACAATTTACAAACTTTAACTACCAAGTATAAAATAATCTAGCTCAGATTTCTGGCAAGTTTGACACCAGACACAAGGCTTGTTGTAAGCCACTGTTACCCACAGGCCAGACACTCTAGCGACTGGTGCTTTGTTCATGCACTTATTTAAGCACAATGGCATTGGTTTCCCTCATTAAATAGGAGCTGGAATAAGCTGCAAGAGTGAGGTGGTCCTCATTTCTAAGAACTAGCAATGCCATTTGGGAAAAAATTAACAAGCAGTGAAGAAAAATAATTCCCTTCAAGCAACTGAAATACCAGTTTTGAAGATAAAATAGTGAAAAACCCGAGGCCAGTAAAAAGAAACATTGTTTTGCTTTGAAGTTCACCACCAACCACGGCAAGTGGCATGTTGCATTCCCCAGGCTTATGGGAAATTTGTTTCCTGGCATGTCAGGAGAAAACACCATTATTGCTATGGTCCCTCTGGAGCCTGTAATTACTGATGCACGTAAATTACACTTTATCAAAATAATTGAAAAATGTTGCCTTGAAAGTCAAAACTAAACAGTCTACCTGAGCAATGTCAGTCTAATTCTGTTATCCTTATAGGAAGGACTCGTAGAAAGAGAAACGCTGTACCATGCACACACATTTCCCCATCACCTAATATCAAAAAAAAAGACGGAGCTTCACTAGATAATAAATCCTTTAGGTGAGTCATTGCCTTTTGGGGCAACAGTCTTGCTCAGGCATGGATGCACCACTATGTCCTCTCAACAAAGCCAGTAAAATGACGTTGCTAGATTTACATGTTTTATTGCAGCCAATCTTACTGCAATGCAAAATCCCGGGACAGGTATTTCAAGCGCGGTCGTTGGTAGTCATAGAAGTACTTAATATAGGATAAGAAATATGAGGCCTCTAGAGTAAAGGAAGGGAAGTTGTTGAAGTGAAGCACCTTCTACTGACCAGAAAATACCCAGATCAAGTAACACCAAGACCAGACATTGGCACAGTTGCCACTTCTGGAGAAAAAGCTCAAGTGCTAACAAAAACTTAGCACAACATCCCATCAGCTCTGCTCCCAGTAAGGCAATCTAAGGTATGGGGTTAATCGGGCAATCATTGGGAAAAAGTGGAACAGGATGGTATAACTGACTGGAGAAAAAAGAAAAAAAAAAAACCAACATTCTAACACTTTCAAAAGTACCATTACTACGTGCATACACTAGTTATAGAAAACTCAGCTAAGGGCTTGGAGACTGACACCTTTCTAATGCACTCAGCAACCTTCTTTGCTTCCAGTGGTACAGAAAAGACGCTGAGGCAGGACTGCCCAGTGATGATTATCAGAACTATCACAACAGGGAGTTCTATTCACGCAATCATGTGGTAGAAAACAAGATTATTCTCTCAGCAAAAGAAACTAACTGTATAAGCATAACATTTGGTTTCACATTAGATGCCTTATTTTTCAACATATTTCCCTTCACAGTTCACTAAACACTGACGTTGTACCTTGCGTGTAAACCACTCAACATTAAACTTAAGTTTCCTTCATATATCAACAGGAATGAAGTAAATCTGCATCAGCTGTTTCCTGAAGAAAATCTTCCATAGATATGTCTCTAGTAACAGCACATCAGGGAGTTTAACAGAGCAAAGCACAAGACAGATACTTAATTCCAAATATGCTTTGTTCAATTTCCTCAATAGTATTTGCATTTTCATTGTAGAAAATCTCAAACTTCAACAGCGGCAATTACCGTATATTTGAATAATCTCACTAAGTTCCAAAGTATTATGTAAGGGAAACACATTAAAAATCAGCTCGTGGACTTTTTATAACACACAGTGCTCTAAGCCTTTGTTTTCAGTGTGTCACGCTGAGTTCAGAAATAAAAGCAGCTCAAAGGCACACCTTGCATGACACCCTTGTCTTAGTCAGAGGAGTGAGATGAGAATAAACTGCCCTTGTCAATCTATTCTTGTAGCACCATAACATTTAATGACTTGCAGGAGGTTGTTTTAATTTTGTTTCATAAATAGTTTCTACTCTTGTAAGTTTTACAATGTCGATGGCACTTGGGACGTGAAGCTGCATCAGACTCTAGATCAAGCGCCTCCTGGCTCAGCTCCACGCTGACCCTCGTCACAGGCACACGTACTCCTCGGGCGACAATCCCACGGCTTCTCTCAGCTGCAGGAGATGGGAGTCATAATGAAATCTTGGATTATTTAAGACTGTATTTCAAAAGCAAACATAGTGCATTTAAAAATAATAGCAGTATTCATTTCAGTAACCTTTATGTGTCTGAAATACTTTAAACAGGCATGCCCTGTTATCGCTGTGAAACACACTGAAAAGTTCCAGCAAGCTCAACTTCAGCTTCCCATTGCACACGTTACAGATTGCAAGAATAAAATCAAATGAGAATTAAAACAAGGAAGCGTTTGGTCTCGCATCATTTTACCCACAATAACCTTAACTCACAGAGCGCTCTGAATACCCAACAAATCTCTGCAGGTGAAGCTGAGTTCTGCTGCTGTAAGACAGCAAACAGCAGAGCTAGATGCCAGAGAACTGGTGATGGGAAATGGTCTTTTTTTTCTTTCTTCCCCAAAGTCACTGATTAAAATCAAGACTTCATGTGCAGCACTTATAAATTAACCCTCGTTAGTACCTCTAGAACAACGATCACATCTCCTATCTGCTCACACACGAAAGGAAACTCATTATTTGCAGCATATTTCCAAAGTATTTGAAAGGACTTTTACAAGACAAAGAATGTAAACTAATCTTTAACCTCAGAACAACAGCCTATTATAGAAAGCAATGGAAATATTTACTTTATCATTATTATATTTTTCCTGTTAGGCAGACAAGATGTCTGTGCTTCAGGTCACCAGCTAAATCTGTTCCTACATTCACGTGAAAATAATGCTAAACACTCCTATTCTAATCTCCTGCTCATCAAAAAACCAGAGTATATTTATTCTGCATCTTGTCCTAGTCGCAGTAATGAAAACTGACAAGTGAATCTGCCACTGCTCATTCTAACCGGGGCCAGGACTCCAGCACTCCGGAGCATTTACTAAGCTGAGCATCCAGCAAAGCACTTTTCAGCTCCTTCCAAAGTACAGCCAATGGGGATAGTGCAAAAAATATTTCCAGATGAATTAACCAATTAAAAGAAAGGTTTTAAACAAGAAAAGCAATACCCATATAGCAATAAATTATGTGCAAGTACATGATGATGTGCTGACATTTGCAGACTAGCTCTCGTAGCAAGGCCAAAAAGCCATGTTCACAAAGAAACTGAGTAAATCCGACTGACAGAGCGCACGCTGTCAGACTAACAGGGCTATTCAGCTACCAGAAAAGAAACTGCCTACAAACCATCAGGTCAGAATAACACACTTACAGATACAACCTAACTATTCTCTGACTGCAGTCTACACAGCTACTCAGTCCTCCGTCGAGTTTAACCCAAGCAGCCCGTGACTTCAGCAGCCACAGCCACCCCGCTAAGGCCACCGGCACCGATGCCTCCCCACCACCGCAGATCCAGCCAGAGGAACCAGAATACAACACTCTCGGGAGTTACAACACTTGAACTGGTGCTAAGAGAAGCAAAAGACCAAAGTTCTGAAGACTAATGTCAGAAAATGGTAAGCCAATAATGCCCACCCACTATAACTGTATTTTGAGAACTCTGTAATAGCTCTTAGTCATGTGAAAGCCATCATAACAAGAAGCTGAGTCACCACGGTTTCCCCCCCCAGTTTTGTCACTCTAAACACCGAAGCTGAAGCCTGTTAAAAAGGATGCATTTCAGAACTGGCAGATCATCCACGAGCACCCTCAGAAACCATGTCTCCAACTATCTAGGTGACGACTCACCATGGAGTCCTGATTGAGTTGTCTTTGCTGCAACTCACAAAGCCGTGAAATAGTCTGTGGAAATTCAGAAAAGCCCAATTTTGCTAAATGTTTCCAGGATGTTCTTAAATACCCTGGTTGTGGAGAAAAGAACAAACCGATGGGAATTAATGTCTAATTGGATAAAGTGGCTACATACCAAATTTTATTAATATTCCTTTTTGGATATTAAGGATAAGAAGAATTTTAAGATGCCTAAGATGCCTCAGAAGCCATCTACAATAGCCCTGTTGATGTAGAGTCCTGGGCTGGACTTGGTAAGTTTACAAGGCTACTGTTGGTGTTCATAAAATAAACCAAGCATTTTCCAGTTTAAGATTGTGTTGAGCAGCCAATAACAGTATAATCATTTTTAACAGATTATCTCCCAGACATGTGATTTGAAGGTAGAATACATTTGAGAGTGCTCCAAAACACCATTATGTTCAGGAAAACTGACACCCAGTAACATGGTTAATGCTAGCAAATAATTAAGTGGGAAAATAATATAACGAACTGGAAGTTTCCTCATTTCTTGAGCTGAACACCAACCAAAACAGCAGGTCATCTTTCTAATAGCGCAGGAAAAATAGTGACAATGAAATGCAATAGCTACTCAGCTAATAGAGTAAACCAACTTATTTCCCAAGCAGATGTATGCTTAATCTGCATGTGTGCAATTTCTTCTGGAAATGTATAATCCTTTGCCACAAACTACCTTAAATAGCTTAATAATAAGATGACCTGATCACAGAAGTTGGCAATACATGTCATCTTAGAAGAAAGACACCACTAAAACACAGATTATATTTCCACAAAGAGCGCCCTTTCTTCTCCAGTCATGGCCCTTTCCCCTAAGAGGGGAAACAAGACATCTGCACAGTCTAATTTTAAATAACCAGTTTCACATAAGGGAAGAAGTAGCCTTCTGGCTTTTTGATATAGAATCGTATCATAGGTTGGAAAAGACCTCCAAGATCATCAAGTCCAACCATCCACCCAACACCAGCACGCCTGCTAAACCATGTCCCGAAGTGCCCCATCTACACGGTTTTTGAACACCTCCAGGGATGGGGACTCCACCACCACCCTGGGCAGCCTGTTCCAATGCCTGACCACTCTTTCAGTAAAGAAATTTTTCCTCATATCCAACCTAAACCTCCCCTGATAAAACTTTGAGGCCATTGCTCTTCGTCCTATTGCTAGTTACCTGGGAGGAGAGACCAACACCCACCTCACTACAACCTCCTTTCAGGTAGTTGTAGAGAGAAAGGAGGTCCCCCCTCAGCCTCCTCTTCTCCAGACTGAACAGCCCCAGCTCCCTCAGCTGCTCCTCGTAAGACTCGTTCTCCAGACCCCTCACCAGCCTTGTTGCCCTTCTCTGGACACGCTCCAGCCCCTCAATGTCCTTCTTGTAGTGAGGGGCCCAAAACTGAACACAGCACTCGAGATGCAGCCTCACCAGTGCTGAGTAGAGAGAGACCATCACCGCCCTGGCCCTGCTGGCCACACCATTGCTGATACAAGCCAGGATGCCACTGGCCTTCTTGGCTACCTGGACACACTGCTGGCTCCTGTTCAGCCGGCTGTCAACCAGCACCCCAAGGTCCTTTGCACCTGGGCAGCTTTCCAGCCACTACTCCCCAAGCCTGTAGCGATGCCTGGGGTTGTCGTGACCCAAGTGCAGGACTCAGCACTTGGCCTAGTTAAACCTTATACAGTTGGCCTCGCCCATCAACCCAGCCAGTCCAGATCCCTCTGCAGAGCCTTCCTACCCTCGAGCAGATCAACACCCCCACCCAGCTTGGTGTCATCTGCGGACTTACTGAGGGAGCACACAATCTCCTCATCCAGATCATTGATACAGATGTTAAACAAGACTGGACCCAAAACTGAGCCCTGGGGGACACCACTCATGACTGGCCACCAGCTGGATTTAACTCCGTTCACCACCACTCTCTGCGCTCAACCATTCAGCCAGACATGTCTTCATTTTTTTTCTACACTCTAACAATAACAAAAAAAATCTTTTATTCATGTTTTCTTAAAATTCATCTTCTGTACTAACATAGACAGGAAAAAAATCCTTAGACTCTGGTGTATTTATATCAAAAAATTTTGCTACATACATTATTTACAATCAGAGCCAAAAAGAAGATATAAAATTACTTCAGCTTGATAAACGGTGTAAATGTCATCCAGCTATCTGCAGCACAAGCCTCTGACCTAATGCACATCTTTCTCAAACTAGAAGTGCACCCTAGAGACCAGCAAACACTTACTGTAATTATTTATTGTCTTTGAAAAAGACCTGCTGTGATCTATACACAGTAAAACTACAATTATTGGATGTGGATAAAACCACAAAAACACACTGTTAGAGCCCATGCTATTTTGTCATGGCAACACCATAACTCAAACCCATGTAACAACTGAATTGTCAGGATCCTGCTCTAATGTGAAACGATAATGGGGCTCTAAGTCAGCAATCTGCGAGATCTCTCTTGCTAGAAGGCGAACAAACAGAAAAATGAAGAGGCCACTAAGAAAATTTATGAGCTGGTTGCTTTTCCAAGCACAGCTTCTGACAACTTCCATGAGATAAGAGAGTCCAAATTTGATCAGCAGTCACGATCTGATACTTGGAGCTTGCTAAGGATCGGGCGGGGAAGGAGGGTTTACAAGTGACAGTCCTAGTAAGGAGCTCAGCAGCAAATTCTTGGCAAATCCTACACCGTGAAACAACCTCCTCGCTACAATAAACATCTCTGCTATAAATGCACTCCACAGAAAGCAGATGCGCATAAACTCTAATACACTACACCTGTCAAATTCCAGCCAGGAGACACTGACTTACCCAGGCCAACTTCTGACTGCAGGCACAGCATGCAATGGAGTGACATAGTCGCGCACAGCGAATCTAGACCTTAAATACACCTTTATATTTATGTGTAACAAGGTCAGCTTCATAAGTAAAGCAGTAACAGAACAGTTCCAGCTGCTCCTACTAGGAATTATCTAATGAAACAGCTTATACAAAATCAAATATATCCACTGCACAAACACTAAAATCATAAAGAAGCAGAGAAATCAAGAAAAGAGATGGCAAATAGTCATGTGTAAAAATAAAACTAGAAGCCAATGATCAACAATTAAACAGACTACATAGGTTGCCAGTGTCTAATAACTGTCATTAAAATTGCTTCTACGTATGCACATGCACATCCACACAATTGTATACATTTCTCACCAGTATCTTCACAGCATATCAATTTCAGAATAAACCATTATTTCTAGGCAATTTTAATACCTAGCTCAAGGAGAAAAATTGAGCAATGAAAGTATTAAAGCCAGCAAAAACAATAAAACTTTGCCTGAAAGTTTTCAGAAACATTTGATATTGTGCGTGTGTAGACGTGCCTTCTTGTTTCTAATCCACCAAATTAGTAACAAAGGTCAAACAGATACCCAATTTTTATTTGTGCTCCTCCAGGTATCATTCTTACTTATTTGACTGTTTTACAGACTATAAATACCTTATTAGCTATCAGTGTGCACGTATCCCATACTAAACTAGAAAACTTAGATGATCTAATTACAATGCACAGCTGTGGTTACAAAAAGCAGAAGAGATTCATATCAGTGTTTTAAATAAATTGTAAACAAAATGAGAGGTACATATTTTTCTTATTTCAGGAAGAAAACATTTTTGAAGTAAATTAAACATAATCAGATAAACCACAATTTATATTTCATTACAAATGACAGGGGACCAGTGCAAGTTAACAAAGGTCCACATCTTACCCTCTTTCACGCTGCCAAAAGTAGCAGCTCTGTACGGAGGCAGACGCCAGCGGATTCCTGACCACCACTAACCTGAAGGAACAGCATGAGGGAGCGGGCTGAGCACAAGACTCCCCTTATCATTTCAGCAGTCACCTACGTACCCCTTTACGCCACTTGATTCTTTTTTCTTACTCCATCTTTGAACATTGAAGTGACACGTTTCCCTTTCCAATTTGTTTCAGTGAAGTATTACCGAATTAATGTCTGAGCAGCACTTTAAAAATCAAAACATAATTACTGATAGTCCCTGTCACTAACATCACCCCAGGGAACATTAATTTGCAATTAAGAGATACATACATCCACAAGAAACTATAAGACTTATGATAAAAATCTTACGTTTTTGTAACTGAAGTTGCATGACCTCAAGTTAAGAAATCAAATAACAGCATCTGAGCTTCGTTCATGATACATTTACTGCAAAATGTTTGTTTTTCTGCCTAAAATTCAGTTTGCTTCACTACATATGATCTTTCTGGCACAACATATTGTACAAGTATGCAACAAAACAGTTCCCTGCTTCTGCCTGAGCATAAGCAAACACTTTTTGACTGTCAAGGGACTCTGGTTGCCCAGGGAGGCTGTGGAACCACTATTCTTGGAGATACCCGAAAGCCATCAGGACATCAGCACCAGCCTGCTGCAGGTGACCCTGCTTGAGCTGACTTCCAGTGGTGCCTTCCAACCTCCACCATTCTGTGATTCTCTTAGACTGGAATATTGCCCCTTTTTAAGGCTACTCACTGAATTTGTATTGTATGCTACAAGTACTTACCCACCGTTACCACCCATCTATCATAATCACCTTTCCAAATATTCCACTCTACAAGAAATAAAGCAGTCCCGCTAACCCAGCTTCACTGATGAATCTCACTGTGCTACAAATACTCACACCACGTTAACAACAAGCAACACGTTATACAACGGCTATCACTGTCACTAAGAGGCTGCGACATTTTATTAAAACAAATCATTCACCTAACGTATCTCCATTCTGTTGATCTTGCTACTTGAATTTCCTTTGGAAATAACTATAGATGAATACAATAAAACACTGGAATGCCCATAACTACAAAGTTTAAAAACCTTGAGTTATGCATGCACTGTCATGAACTGGTTTTGTCTCAGAGTTTGGGATCCCGGAGCTCTACTCTCACACGACAACGCTCAGCTTTCTTTGAATTCTATATTCTGATACTACCCTAAAAAGTAAACTACTCAATTTCAGACACTAATGGATACTTCCAGTAGTCCGATACTTTCAGTATCAGATTTCAGTATCTTTAAGTTTCCACAGCCTGGTTTGTTTTGTCAAGTGACAGCCAAGAGAGTCCATTAAAAGTGAATAGACCCAACAAATGGTCCACGGCTATAAATTCGGTGGAGTATTAACTCTCACCGCAAGACCTGAGTTCAGAGCACTGGTAAGCTTATTTCATCCACACAACGGAACTTTGCTTTACTTTGACTACTTAGTGGCTGGCTTTAGGTACAGAACTTACAACAATGAAACAAGTATGTTCTTACATGTTGGGGTGTTTGAAGGGTGTGGTGCTTCCCCCTTTTGTTTTGTTTTTCAAGATATTTAAGTACCTCACGGACCACTTGCATACTTGGCCATTAGTGAAAAGCAGATACACTACGATCGTTTTATATAGCAGCTGTGCACACAAAGGAAACTCCTAATGCCAGCACACACAAAGCTCTGCTCACAAACTGTGACGATAAATTTCACAAGTTGTTGTGGATACTTGAAAATAATTATCTTATTAGTAAATAATATCTGACACTATACAAACAATTATCTATCTTTTTTCCATTTCTCAGTTTATTAAAAGTGCCTTTTCCTTGATTCAGTTTTCTCATTAGAAGTGCCTGCACTTCGAAATATTAGATACTTAATCATTTACCCCAGATAAAACATTTAAGAAGCTCTAAAACATAGGAAATCAAGGCAACAGAGCAACAGCAAACATTTCCACTAGAGAACCCAATCAAGGGTTCATTCACCATCCAACTTAAACTCAAAACTCTTTTCTAAACCACAACGAACAAATTCCATGAGTCTCAAAGCCAGTCTTTCTAGAAGAAAAGACTGAAAACCTTCTGAGAAACTCATTTTGTGGGACGTTTCACATTCCATCTAAGGTTTATTCCCCTACATATATATTCCTGCTTCTAATATCAACCAGCTGTGACAATGACGTCTAAGCAGCACTGTAAAAGATGCAAGGATATCCTGTAGCTCAGAATTTTGGGAGAGGGTACCTGGAGCTAAGCGATTGATTGAGGAAGTAGATATAATTTAAGAAACAATGTAAATTAAATTTTAGTAGTTATTAGAAAGCTTGCACTTCAGTGAAAATGCACAGTGCCCTGCCATAAGGACGCCACGGTGACCAACAAGGAAACCTTTGGGACAACAGCTGTCCCGAAGTACGCAAGCAGTGTGCACACGAAACAAGAGAAGAACCCAACAGAGCCAAGCAAGTTTGCTCTCCAGCTTTTCAAGCACATCCTTGACAGGACAACTTAGTGTTCCGCATTTTATTTTCCAGCAGCAACCAGACTGCAGAGACTCTGTTAGTACTGAACTACATAAAGTTTGTTCCTTCAGCAAACTCACGGGCAGATTGCAGCCCAGCAGACGGAACACTGAGAAAAGTTGTCACATTTGTTTTGCAGCCTTTACCTGTTCCTGAAACATTAACAGATCTTCCCCGAAACCCTCCAGCACAAAAAATTCCTGCATGCTTAAGCAGGTCAGTCACTCCATCAAATTCTATTAATGCTAATACACCCAACTTTCATGCTATTATCAAGTTATCAAACTTTAAATGTTACTTCTGCATTCAGCTTTATATTTTTAAAATTATTATTTATGATTATTTAAAAATTGGGTCTTAACCTTCATTAACAAAGTTGTAGGCGGTTATGGTTCACTGCAAGCCTGCTAAAGCGAGCAGCTGTATTCGCTATGTGGTCCAGACTACCAGCTCCTCATTTTCAACGAACGAAATAAAATTTTTCTTTTTGGGTATACTACATGGCAATATTTAATTCTTAAAAAGTTGCATCATTTGAGCTATAGCAAGCTTAACACTTAAAATACTCAATTTTGGAATTCCTGGTTTATGAGGATTAAAGCTATTAAAAAACAATAAAATAATTGATTCATAGTTTAGTAGCCCAGAGCCAACAGTCTGAAAATATGGCAGCCAAAATATAAACCTATACTATGAAAAATTAAAAATTAAAATCAGTATTATCTACACTTTTGAATGCTCCACTTGAATTTGCTCATTGCAAATTCCACAGAACCTACATCACACCCGTGTATCAGTCCCTCTTATCAATTATTGCTTCGCTTCTTTTGTTCCCTTTCATCACTTCCTCAGTGATGCTTTCTTCCAGCAAGGCTTGGTCAGAGCAGCTGCGGTAGAGGAATGCAAGCACCATGCCTCTTCACTGAAGCGTTTTACCCGGAAAGCCAGTTGTGAACAGAGTAGACTGGCACTGCTGGATTTAAGACAAGTCATTAACAGAAGAAAGAACCACTCTGAAATCTGCCAGCAGTAGGGCCACGATAGTAACACAAAAGAATAGAAAGTAACCTTAGACACATACTTTTATTTTTCCTCAAAGTGTATACATGTGCCTGTATGTATTTTTACAAATTCTACTAGGTAGCAAATTTCTTGTTCTTACCCCATCACTGAGAAACATACCAAACTGCATTTGGAGCCATAACAGTTCACTTGGCTAAGATTTATTTATTTAAAATATACCATGTATTTATATAACACTTGTATCTTCAAAAGAAAACGCAAGGTTCTACTGACAAACAGCGCCGAAGTGATCTATCTAAAGCACCATTAAACAGCAAGCAAGACTTTGAATGAACATCAATGAATAAAGACAAACGATTCGACAGCATCCGTTGGGAGGCATTACAGCACACAGCGTTTATATTAATCATTCTATTTTATGTAATTTTATTACCATTTTTATAGTCTAAAAGCAAAATGATTACCCTTGCTGTTCAGGACTATAATGTCTCATGATTACATGACCTGCTAGGAAATACACGCTCTGGTATTGAGAAGCCTCCGTCACTTTCACTCCCTTTCTTTGTGCGAGGCTCCTTGAGACAGATGCGCACCAGCTATCAACACCCCACCCGGCCCTCGAAACCACAAATCACCAGTGAGCTCCTTTCAGCCTAATGATAGCTACGTACCACGCGACCACTCGCCGAGGATGTTGCAACAAGTTTAAACTGGAAGTTGTATTAGTGGATACACGTCAACCCTCTAAAAATTTTTTATCTTGAAAACATCGCCGTTTCCTTAGACAACCAACCTACATGAAGCAACTCTTCTATGAAATAAATACCAGTGGCGTCTTCTAGAGACCAGATAGTGGTATCTGCAAGTAAGTAGCAGCTCACACTTTCAACTCAAGATGATTTTCAAGACACAGAATTTCAAAAACATGCAACGAACATTAGGAAACATAATCAAATCACTCAGCCCTACCAAATCCATTGAGCAAACATTTTCTAGTGCATTCATAACTGCAAGAAAGCTTGCAAAAACAAGTCCAACAAAGATTTTTCAAGCAGATTTTGAGATTAAAAGACAGCTATAGTTGGTATTTATTGATATTTTTACTTTTTTTTTTTTAACTCCAGAACAATGTCATTCATTTACTTGTACAGTTTTTCATGAGCAAGTTCAGGCAACAACAAAGTTCATTATAGAAATTCTTCCAAACTGTATCAGTATCACTCACTGTACAACACTGTTCAACTTGTCCACTTTTAAAGCATCAAAGACCCTTTTTTTTTTCTAAATAATGAGCTGATTCCAAAATTAATCCTCACCACCACCAAGCACTTTGTATTTCCACAGGAAGAAAAAATTTGCTGTACTGCCTAAATGGTTTGTTTGGCTGCATACACACGTATTAAAACAATTATAAAACCCCACATGGATGTAGCAACTTTTCAGCAATCCTGTAGTAACTTCACAATTTCACTAGACAAACCACAAATCTTACGAACCAGTTTTCCATGTATGAACTCAAGCATAAAAAAACAGTTTTACCATATAGCATAGCTTTCGAAAAGACAGACTGGATGAGCTGAACTTTGGCAGGATCTAGAAAGCGATTTCAAACACGTTTTGACTACTCCTTTAAAAGACAGACAACTCTTTTCTTGATAGTAAACATGCAAGCACCTGCTCACCCATTTTATTTCTATTCATTTTTTTAAATTTATTTTATAAATTATTCAGTCATTGTGCTAACACCACTCTCCCCCTCCACCCAACAAAAAAAACAATGCCAAGCTCATGTTAGTCTTCTCTTTCTGTTCAACCTGGTCTTGATGCCATCTAAACATCTTATACCAGTTCTTATATTTCAAGGAGATGAAAGATTCTTCACCCCTCCATATTTCCCCATCTTCCTGACTGATGGGGCAGCAGCCCTGAATTTGCTGCTCTGCCTGGCAATGCCTTGACTTAGTTACAAAGTTCTAACAATCTGTATTATCTAAACATGCTAATTTTTAGATAAAGAGTACACAATCTGTCATTGTGGACCTCTAGACTATACTGGGTACGAAAAGTTGCCACTTCTCATGGTTTCTATAACTATACATAGAGAGCTGAAAATAATTCTCTATGAAGTCATCGTGGTGAAAATATGAGGAACAAAAATTCTGTGGTTTCTCTTCCGTCTGATATTTATGCTCTCTTGAATTACAGCTACCCACATGCAAACGCAACACATCATCCTAAGAATCCTTACTATCTAGCAGTTCTAACATCACAAAAATTAAACCTCTCACCACAGCCAAGACACAAATGTGCTAATCTGTACAGCAGAGCACATACAGTAGAAACAAATCCGATTATACTTACAGTCTAGTTAACTTCTGTGTGTTCTGAAAAAGCAGCTCTGGAAGAACTTGCAATTTATTCCTGTTCAGGCGCCTAAACAGTTACAATTAGAATAAAAAAAAAATTAGATTATCTTCCAGTTTGTGAAGCTTATTCTATTATGCATAAACATATGAAGCTCCCATTGCACTAAACCTCATGCTATGAACTCAGCACAGAACACATCACGTATGTTGCTCACAGGCAAGCCAAACACACACCATGCCATCTGCAGACCACCTGCCTACATTCTTTAGGTAGGGAGTCAAGTGACAGTCACCGGAAAGTTTAAATGTTCAAATATGGATATGTACACAAATATGTTTATTAAATTTTCTTCTGCGTGCCTACTAACAGTGAGTCTTATGGCCCCCATGGTCAGCTTCCACTGCTCTGTGGTATAGTTACTAGGAGGTATCTGGATTTCCTCTCTCTTTCTAAAAATGTAGGCACAGTAAATTAAGTAACTTGACCAACCAAGATTATTTCCAGATTAATTATTCCTACAGTACAAACACAAGAATTTTATTTTTTTTTTAAAAACTTCACTTGTAAAATATGAACACTGTTGTAGAACATATGAACACACAGGTAATGAGACAACTAGACGGTGATTTGAAATAGAATTTTAATCTTTAAGTTTCTTCCAGGAACCTTTTTAGAGAACTGCTTAATGTTAATACATTAATCCATTTTACTCACTCACCAAGCAAAGTTTTACACTGATGACCACAACTTGTCAACTGTAAGAAATCAACTGTCAGAAGTGACTCCAGCCTAGAAGCTATAAAAAGCACAAGCTTCTCTCCTTTGCAAAAGACATGACAGCCCTGCAAAACCTAAAAGTTGTTCTACTTGCAAAAGGCAATCTTTTTCTGCAATCCTTTTTCTGTTATCTAACTGACAATAAAAACAGTCCCTGGCTTTCACAGTCCTCATGAATGTTCTTTATAAAGTGAAGTTGACCTAAACTATGTACAACTCCACTGTTCTCAATAGGAAGCTGACTTCTCATACCTGTTCATATATAAACCTGTATTTATGCCTCTGTTCCCAATCCACCTAAAAAGTTAACTTTCATGACAGATCTGTTTCTGCTAGAGTTTTGATCTCCAAAGACATCTGGAACTTTTAGAGCCTACTGATACTTAGCACCCAATACCTGATTTTCAATTTTCTTGCACAGTGAGCAATTTCATTATCAGAATTCAAGAATTTGTTTGAATGGAAAGGCCTTCCTCAGGGATGAAGCTAGTGTTGTGGGGTTTCCAAACGGCCGAGTTTGCATCTGGCTACCATACGAACACATCTTGCAAGACAAAGAGGTGACGAGGGGGAGAGGAGTATTTACTTCTCTTTCCGACACCTAGAACAGACCAAAGGCTGCATTTGCAAGCTTGCTTGCAGCGCCTATACGTTTTGCGTTATGCATGCCGCACGCTAACCTAAGCGGATACAAAACTTGGTTATTTCACACTGCTTTTACCGACTGCCCAGCTACGCTTCTGAGATAAATTAACAAACCAGCAGATGAAACACTACACAAGAAGATGAGAGATACTCAGCACCAGTCTGCATTTGGGAAAGCACTTAAGCAGATTTTTAACAGGATTGCTTTACCCACGTGAAAATTCACACTTCTATACCAAATTAATCTGCTTTAATTTAAGGTTGATAGTAATGTGCTACATCATCAATTCTCAAAGTCATATTTTCAGTTAAGCACGTTTATATTCTAGAACGGTTGATCTGCTTCGCAGGATGAAATAAAATAAAATTACGTATGATAATACACAGCTTAGTACTCCTCAGGTCTACCTTCATTCACCACCACCAGTTCTTGAGCAACACCAGGTATGTTCAACTTATTTATTGATCAGAATGAAAAAAGACTGCAGTGAAATGCACCTATTCCATACAGCTGTCTAATAGTTATTACTTTGTCCAACTGTCATTTCAGCTCTCACAACATCCATGCAATTATCCACTGCCAATCCAAAGCCATCTGACTTCTCTCAAAGCAGTGTCCAAGGAATAAGTTTTAAAAACATTCTTATCTCTACTTGCAAGTATTTCACAAATTCTGACTTTATGCTTATTGTTTTAAGCCACAGAAACTAAGAAAAAACAGATTAAGCTTCTAAAAAAGGAGGTTCCACATCAACATGCAAACAAGAAAATGTATGTAGTAATAAAAAATTGTATTTTTCAAGGTTAGAAAGTCTGCAGCCTCAGCAGTCAAATATTTACAATTTGCAGTGACACAAAAAACTTTGTAGAGAAAAAAAACTAACATGAAATATTTTTCCCCAACTTCTTAGCAAATTAATCCAGAAGATCAAATACATTAAATGATTATTTGTATGGACCAATACCTGTGACGGATAAAGGACCAAGTTCTCAGTTGCCCGTTGAAATTGTCCTAAGCATTTTAAGACTTCCTTCTGACGCTACCTTAATATTGATTTTCTCTCAAAAATCATATGAAGTAAGGTCCACTCAAGGACGCTTTTGAAGAGTTCACATTGCAACCTGCTGCTCACTAGCACTAAACACTTCATATACTCATCTAAGCTTTTAAAATGTTTTTGTTATATTCTTATAAATGAAGCATTGGCCTTTTTATACCGCAGCAGTAAGCAAGCCGAATTGGTCTACCAAGACCAGTAACATCATGTCATTCTTCCTTTTTTGCCTTAACTCATGTAAGCTTAACTTCCAAAACGCCCCCACCAGTACAGGTTAGTGCTCCTGCACATGACACTGGCCTCAAAGCACTGCCCCAAACAGAGCTCGCAGCTAGTAAACCAAGGCTACGTCAGTAACTGGTAACTAAGCTAATCTATGGGAACAACAAACCTTTGAAGAGTCCGTGGCTACTGCTGTCTTGGTTCAAGCTACAGGACACTCTAATCATCACTTCAATCACTTCCTAAGATGTACTTCAGGTGGGAATTTCTGCCCAAAGTAATTTTATTGGTAATTTGATTCTCAGGGGACTCAGGAAATGAATAGGGTTTTGTTTCTCTTGAACATCACCTACTGTATTTAAATAACTCCTCCAAGATACTCACTTCAGTGTAAGACTGTATCACTTCATATAAACTTACTCATATTTGACGTAGGATACATTTAACTTGCTTATATTTATTATGTGCCAGAGCATCACCAATAGCCTAGGAAAACTCCCAGTTACACTTCTTATTTCCTTTCCTGGGCCTGAAAGAGAGGCTATTAAGAGAGTTCTCAATACAGAAGGATCAAAGTACAAGACAGGATGTTTTTAAATCCTACAAGAGAGACACAGAAGTGTTTAAAACTTATTCAGTGCAAAGAGCAAATGTTCTGAATGGTCAGCTATAAGCAGCTTCCTTCACTTCGACAGAGGAGTGCCAAACACAAATGAAATCTAGTCGAATAGTTCTTAACACGCCATTTGACAAGAATTTCACTTTATCCTCATCTATCAGTAAGCTCTAGGACAAATGAGGAAACTTCAAATGCAAGATGAGACAAATATTAGTAACACCAGCACAGAGCAGGGGAAGCTCTAAGGTAGCTGCTCCTAAGCCTGTTACCTGTGACAGCCATCACATTACCACCCGAATCTTGTCCTGTCAGGTATTTAATTCTAACTACAACAGCATTTCAGATTTTATAACAAATACCTCGGAAAAGGTGAAGCCACATATTATTGAAATAAAATAAAAATGGTCTGCAAAAGGATCATAAACCAGAATTAAGGAAAATACCATTTACATTTTCTCATGAGCAAAATCAGTCAAATTTTGATTGTCACACCAAATCCTGTGCATTGTTCAAACTTGGCACACCACCTGGGACGTGCAGCACAGCAACTGAAATCTTCAATCTGTCCTCTTCCTTGTGTTAGAAACACACCTGCCATGCAGGCAGTACACGCATGTGCACACAGAGCACCAACCACCACCACACCAGATCGGAGCTATACCCAGAGTAGGGAAGGAAGGAATCTGGGGCACAGAGCCAGGCAAGATCTGGTCCAGGTTATTTGACCTGGGACTGCTGGATGAGAATGCAGCTGTTCAGTCTCTGAAGTATTTTGAACTGGATTTTTTACAGCTAATAAGACCTGCAAAGTATTCCAGGAATTCAGAGCACTGGGCAGAATGATGCATAATCATCTAATGCCACAGAACAGATTAGCTCCAGCACTGGATCAGAAGCAGCTCTGGAAGTGCACAGCATGGAGTCCAGACTAATAAAAACCCCTGGAAGCCGAAGAACGGTGCAGAGAGGCTCTCTAGGAGTTATATCAGCTCTGGCAATACCTGCATTGAGTCAAAATTATTAAGTCTGATTAGACACATGCTGACCATAGAGTCAACAATCTCCATACACTGCAACTACCTCCATCTTCCAGATTACTTCAACCACTACTATGCATGGGAAATACAGTTTTCTACACTCTGTTTTGTTTGTCTGCTCCTCAGGTCCCTATAAGTGACCCATAAAAGCCAACCAACTGCCAACTGCACACAATAGTCCTCCACGTGTAAGCAATGGGCCTCCAGAAGCCCATAAGTCACCTCCAAGGCATCCATATAAGACCATCAAACTAGCACAAAGTCCTCTCGCTAGGCGCAAATGTGTATTCACCTATGCTTCTGCTGGAAGATGTTTAGGAAGCTGTACAGGGTAAAGGCTAAAAACCTGTATTTCTGCATGCAGGAATTGACTACAGAAGTGAACTACTGTTTCGTCTGACACTACTCTAAATCACCGGCACACTTTTGTGACTAGGATTGCTTCATAAACTGGAAAAAAAGAAAGATGTGTCCATGAGTTTTTCAGTATAGGAAGAGTATAACTAAAGATAACTAAATATATCTTTTAAAAATCTGGTGAGCTATGCACTGAGAAAGACTCACACTGTTGTTAACAGTCTGTTTAAAAGGGCTACTTTTCTGAAACGGTACTAAACTACCTAATGGACTCACAAAAAGATTCAAGTAGCTTAGAGCTAAAAGCTGCAAGAGAGACCAAGAAATCAGAAAACAAATAAAAACATTTCGAAAAATTTAAAAACCAAGAGACTTGCCTATTCTTCTCTTGAGACAGCCAGAGCCTTCCACAGCATTGCCAGGGACTGTATGTTGCAGCTAAAGTCACTCCAAATTTGTGCAGGTACTGGGCTGCAAGTTGCACTCAGGCAGTTAAAACCAGCTATTTTTAGCCCTTCTTCTACTTTTTCACCTCGTAACTCTACTTCACAGGAGCAATCTGAATTTGTTACTCAGCTAATATTGAGATCTGCCAAAGACTATTATTACAAGTATCAGCTGCAGCTGGAACTGGAAAGAGTCAGAAGGTCACCATCGAAGGCAAAAAAGGACTTCCATGAGGGCCCAACCTGTTCAGCATACTCACAGGTGACCTGAAAAGTTGGAAGTGTAGAGGATGACATAATTTGGTGGTGACATGAAACGGAGGCTGATTACAAACTACAGAAAGTACTATATTCACTGTCCAAATGGAAAAATTATGTATAAATTCATTGCACATAAAATTTAACAGATATGCAAGGAAATAGATTTTTAAGTTCATGCATACGACAGCAGTCTCAACCTGAAAATCACTTCTCAGGACGCAGACCCACGAAACGTCGACTCACTGCTCTTGTAGCAGTTCATAAAGCAACCGTTACAAAAGATTGGAAGAGTAACAGAAAATATGATTATTACTCTGTGTAAACCCAAGGCATATCCACATGTTGAAGACTGAAAACTTTTGCAATATCCACCACGAAAAGGATCCCATAAGGTTCCGAGGAAGGATGAGGCAAGGATGATGAGTTAAAGAGCAGCTTCCCCATTGGAACAACTCCGTAGACGGAGACCCCCCCAACAAGGAAAACTGCTGAGGGAGGATATGCTAAAAGTCTGCACGATTAAGGAAGGAAAGGTGATAAGAAACAGTTGCTCTCCTCTCTTGTAATACAAGAAAAAGCTTGGAAGTAGCAAATGTTGTTGATAGTAACTTCAAAACATAAAAACAAACCGAAAACCAGAGTTAATTTTCCTACACAACATGCAGTGAAATTGTGTAACAACTGATTGTATATCATCAGTTGTGAGTTTATGTGGGTATAGAAGATAAACAATTAAAAATCATTCAGTAATATTAATTACAAAGATCTAATTGATGATTCAAGTCATCTCTGCCACAATATAACTTCTATGTTCGCTTTTTCTTCATTCGATCTTCCTTCGAGAGTTTCAACTGGAGATACGATATTAGCTTACTCATACTTTGGGTCTGAACTAGTACAACCATTATCTTCTGGCTTTTGGTACATTTTTTTCTGTTCAGTTTCATCAGGAAAGATTTTAAACTCAATACTAAAAATTTGAATTTATACTAAACAATACAAATGCGGATTTTAAGCCTCCAGTCAAAGCACTTCTGTAAAGCCTCTTTAGACTGTGAAGCTTGCCTGCTGCGCAAATTCAATGTGTTCCCAATGCATGGCTTAAGGAGACTATCTGGACATCACAGAGCAAAGTAAAAGATTCGTAATTACAGTTGCAATCAAGAGCTAGGTGTGTGTGTACCTGTGTATATAGGCACACGTACGCATATCCATCTATCTATGTACATATCTCTATGACCATTACTTCCTTCTCATTTGATTTCAGCCAAATCCCTTGTGTCCCAACTCCCACAGCCTCACACGCCTCCAGGGAAACTCTTTGGCTCCTGCTAGCTATATTGCATGCTGATGTCTATTCTCATGTAAATACTCCAATGTCCATACTTCACAGCTTTATAGTGTTACAAACTATTTTTTCTCGCTTTATGGTTCAGATCGCCTAAAATGCAGATATGTAGAATCTGTGACCTTTAACAGTCACAAGCAGCATACAGGCAACACTGTCCTCCAGCGTACTACTGTTTTCTTTAGAGCAGTCACATACAGCACCAAACACGCTGCTTCAAACGCTCCCTCTTACCTCGAAAAAATCTTTTGCTCATATACATAACAAGTGCCCTTCCTCCCCCGGCCTCCCGCCCGTTTGAGGGTTCCTATGTCCCGAAGGCACAGGGACAGGGAAACAACTTCAGTGTCAATCATGGACTATCAAGGGTCCTTAAAAAAACAATGGAGAAGTTATTAACTGTGAAATTCCTACCTTCCTGGCTCCAACCAGGCTAATAATATTCCTTCCTCTGTCTGAAAACTGGGATAGGAGAGAAACTTAACTATTAAGATTCCCTTGACTCTTAAAAAACAGAGTAAGAAACAACCACTGGAGCTCAGCAAGAGACAACGCTGCCAGCCTAGAGGCAGACTGAAGATGTTTATCAGGACCATTCTAAGAAAGAAACGGAGGAAAACAACTACACTTTACAAGGGCTATTTTTACCTTTATAATATTTTTGGTTTATTCCTTTCTTTGGCTTCTGGATAACTTCTGGATGAGGAAAGAAACTCAATTTTGAAAAAAATCTGCAAGTTGTTTGCAAGCCAGAGGTCGTTTTCCTGGAGGGAAAACTTTCTTTGGGGTACTGCCTGCATCCCTCACCTTTACACACTGGGCAGGGTCACATCCAGTTCGGGTACTGCTGTCCCATCGAGTTCCACTCACAAGAAAAGCAAACAGGAGCTAAATCTAATCTATATCAAAGGCACGATCCGTATAGATGAAAAGAACAAGATGCATATGGAAGCACAACCACACCACAGCAAGAAAGCAGCCAGCAACTTTCCAGGTCTACTCTTTCAGCCAAGGCAGACAGTTTGCATCACAGTAAAAAGACTACTTTTTTTTATCTACCACTTCAGCCACATGTATCAAAACCTTTAACTTGCTCAGCTTCCAACCATTTAAATTTTTTTTTTTCCAAGAATAATCTAACCAGGTTTTTTGCTACTGCAAATTATGAAGGAGAGAGCAATTTCAACACTGATGCAGCGTAAGGCTCCTTACATGCAGAATACCCCTTCCCTTGCAAGGCCTGTATCACCATTGGAAGACTGCAGAAAGGTCAGGAGAATTTCAGGGTTCAGAAATCAGACAAATGGGTAAAAGAACACTTCAAATCTCAGAGACCTATGCATTCCTTACAGAATTAATTTGGAAATTTGGAAACTGTTTAACGCAATCACATTCCTTCTTGATACATTCAACTCATACATCACTATTTCTCTGTGAGTATCTTTTTTTTTTTTTTTTTTTTTTTTTTTTTT
>Ga0065711_1030392_pt1 | contig 32648 bp, 16 predicted proteins | sample Hoacrofraction12_FD_59098 | JGI IMG/M metagenome (GOLD analysis project Ga0065711, IMG submission 59098) | Hoatzin crop microbial communities from Cojedes, Venezuela - Epithelial fraction 12 v2 (version 2) | ecosystem: Host-associated > Birds > Digestive system > Esophagus > Crop | place...
GAAGCAACATTGAAAAGCGTGGAAGGGTTAATGCAGATGAAGATCAAGAAATTCTTCCTCTAAGAAAAGTGATTCCCTTTAAAAGGTAATAATTTGTGCGTGTGCTAAGGAAAATTCACTTTATTTACCTTATCTGCTTTCAGACTGTCAATGTGTGATCTTGCTGGCTCAGAAAGATGTACCAAGACCCGCAATGAAGGTGATAGATTGAAAGAGAGTGGAAATATAAACACTTCTCTCCTGATTCTAGGCAAGTGTATTAATGCACTGAAGAACTGTCAACAGTCAAAGTAAGTCCTTTTACGAATTGCAAACTGGTTTTGTTTTTTAGGTATTATCTACAACATTTAGAAAATAGCATTAACATTGTATATTTTAAACAAGGAGTTTTTGGTAAAAAAGATGTATATACTTGTAAAGTCTATACTGTGAAGTCTTGTTGATCTACCAAATTTGTCTTCAGCTTGCCTTGTTTTGCTCTTTAAATCATTCACATTCAAATATCGTTTAAGTGTGTTAGTGTATATTTTAGTGATTTAACTTTCTTCTGAGCTTGGCTCATTAAACAAACTTTGGAATAAGTTTAAAACCCCCTTTTCACTAGTGTCATAGTAAGAGTCAAATTTTCAGCCTTTTATTCCTTTGTAGAAAATGGAGTTAGTTTACGTATTTCTAGTGTAAGTTTTTTCATCAGCAATATATTGCTGTATTATCACAACTGTGCACTCTGGCAAAATTTGTCTGTTTTTTCTAAGTCTTGACAGAACTTTGACGCTCGCCTCCTGATCGAGCTAACCATATACAGACAAAAGAAAGCCTTCCCACTATTTATGCCCTAACTTGGGGATCTAAATAAGAGTAAAATATTACAAAAAGTTAGCTGTCTAAAAAACAGCACAATATATAGTCACAGCTGTATGTAACTGTCCAGGAACTGCTTTCTCCACAGGTTCTCATTTGAAGATCTGTTTCTGTCTGAGAAGTTGTATGAACTCTCGATATGCTGATTGATATGCCCAGATGTACTTTGCCAAATGCACTTCCCCCATAACACTGTTCCTGACAAGCTACCCAAAGTCTGTCACACCTAAGATGAAAAAGCTTTGCTAGCATTTGTTCCTGATTAATGCTACGTTTTGTGAATTTACAGTCTTTCTTATCTTCCTGTTCTTTCCATATAGAAAGGATTCATTAAAACTAGCAGCTGCTTAGAGGGCTGTTAATGTATTTAAAATGTCTTTTCCTGATCCTGTTAGCTTAGAATTTTAACAGTATAGAAGAAATGTTCTGAAGCATGACCTCTCAAAGTGTTAATAGATCCCCTTGCAAGATGAATAGGAAGCAGTAACTTTCTTAAAATTATTCCTGTTTATCAGTCCTGCTGCAAAGCTACTTAAGAGCCATATAAGTATTCTGGCAGGAGTGTCATTGTCTTGCTGAGTTCTGTAGCACTATTCATGTAACTGAATAGCTGTCGTGTCCAAAATGCAGGCAACCTATTCAGTGGCAAGTGTCATGTTTTAGGAATTCTCATAAAATTTCCTACAGCTACATCAAAAACTACATCACCAGCTGTTAAATTCAAGGGTACAACTTCTCATTCAGCAAATGCCAAACTGCTGGGGGATTAGGGAAAAATTTCTGAAAAGTATTTCCATGTGATTGGTGTATACTCATTTTCTTGCTTAGGCACTTGCTGTTGCCCGTTCTTGGAGGCAGGATACTGAGTGAGCGAGATCTATGATAATGTTGGATACTGCATGCTTAGAACTAGATAAGTCCTTTTCATCAATGCGGGAAGGAAAAGAGAGAGGTGGGGTGTGATTTGATGTAGCATGAGGCTATGTGACCTACCCTAGGCTAAATGCTGAACACGCTTTTGGTTTAAGTGCTCCTGTTGATTGTATTGCTATAGCCTGTCTGAGATAACAGCTAAAGCAGCAGTCACAACAGCTATGCAATCTCTTCACAAGCGGATATATCTAGTCCAAAACAATCTTAAGTGATTTAAAGACTACTGCTTTTATAAATATTTTTAAGTCTTCAAGCTGGATAGCTCTTACACTGACTGAAAATTATTAAACTTCTGGTCATCTGTTCTTTTGTCTTTAAAGGTTGCAGCAGCATATACCCTTTCGGGAAAGTAAGTTGACTCATTTCCTTCAAGGATTTTTCACTGGAAAGGGGAAGGTGTACATGATAGTAAACATAAGCCAATGTGCTTCAGCTTATGATGAAACACTCAATGTGCTAAAATTCTCAGCCATTGCACAAAAAGTAAGTGTGTTGTAGTTTATCATGTTGATCGGTATCTATGATTTGCATTTGAAGAGCAGGTTTTCTCACTTCTAAGAATATGAATTTAGTTACTGCATTTTTCTGTCTCATATTGCAGTCATAATTTCTAATTACTCCTAGTCAGGCTTTATTTCACTGTAAATCTTTCAAAAAGGCTTTGTTATCTCCTACTGACAATCCATAATTCCTATAAAATGTCCAGTTTAAGACACTTGCTATATTTGGAAGAAATTACCTCAAATCTAGGTAAATTTTTCTTCTGTACTCATAACATGCTCTCACCTGGGAGCAATTCTAGCTGCCTATATACTACTGATATCTTAATTTTGGAATATTGCTTACCTGAAATATTGATAAAATAGGTCAAGCACCAAAGAGTTTGAAAGGTCATCTTTAAGTACATAGAGACCTCAGCGAGAATGTAGAGGTTAAGCAGAATGAGTAGAAGTAAGTGCAGTGATATAACCCTGGCGAAGCTGGAAGACAGAAGTATCAGGGATCAGTGATGAAGCATTAACGGAAGCTATGGAAAACTTCTGTTGACAGTTAGATATGTTCAAAGGACAATAGATCCAGGCCTTTGGAATGTGGGGTCCTCTAAGCAGGTTAAATACAACCCTAGAAGGAGCAGACTGTAAGGGTGTTGGAGAAATATAATTTGTAGAATGACATTCATGTGATGCAACTAGAAACTCAAAGCATAGTAAATACAGAAATCTGTTGGTGCATGAGGTGATTGTCAAGATGGTGAAACTTGGTGTTCCTGGGGTGAAGAGTCAGACTATAAAGTGACTCCTTTGTAGTCTATCTGGAAACTGGTCTAAGTAGTGATTCTGAACCGAGGATAGGCTGGGGGAGTACTATGCTCAGACCTATAGAGAAGTGCAACAGGTATCTCTTAGAGGTGCCAACAGAGGTTTCAAAAATACTGATGACTCTTTTCTCTGTTTTCTGTGTAGGTTTTAGTTATGGACACATCTGTTCTTCCTCAAGATCAGTCATTTGGCCAGAAATCACCAAGAGAATCATCACTACTAAGATGCACTAAAATGCCAGTCCCAAGGAAAAGAGCTACTGTCCTATGGGACACAAGCTTAGAAGATGTGCTTGAAGATGATGATGAGGAGATGGAGGAACAGCATAGTATGTCAAGAGAAGAAGCAGTGCAGAAACATGAAGATAATGAAGTTCGTATTGGAAAAGAAAAATATATGGTATGTACTAGGGCTACTTTAAGAATTAGTGGAGCATGGAGTCTTGAAGGAAGGTATTGTTCTCCCAGTTTCCCCCATCTTATACCTATTTTTTTTTTTTTCCTGATCGCACTTATTCTGCCTAAATCCAGTGTTAAGAACTAAAAGTGGGATTACTCATGACTTAGTGCCTATTGTGGGACAACTCTATGAAATGTGTCTAAAACCATACTGAGCAGCAAGAATTGCAGATTTGGCTTTCTTTCCCAATGGTAACCAATGGTCAATGCATAGCAAGCATTACATGGTTTTTAGTGATACGGAAGACTGTTGCTTTATATTCTATGCACAAGGAAACTCTGAAAAATGTTCTTGAAGGAATAACAATCTTAGTAAATTCTAGGGAAGACGAGGAGGATGGAACAGAGGATTAGAGACTGTTCTGTGGATGTTTTGTTGATATTGCCCCAAAAATGAGCATCTTGAAAACAAGACCCAAATCCTGTGGACCTGAAGCCTGTTTTTTAAGACAACTTCAAGTTTATTACAGGAATTCTTAATGTTCTTTGCAAATGCCTGCTCTGTACAAACTTATAAATTGCGGTGCTAGTACCAAACAGATATTTCAATCTACTCATGAATCCTCCTGTTTATGAATAAGCTAATAAAAAAACAGAAAGAACTTTTGCCAGCAGGAAGAATAAAGTGTTGTTGTAGTGTTTGAGGAATGAGAAAAATCTTACTTCTGGGAAACTATTTTTTTAATGAAAAACTTAATACTAATGGTAATTCTAGACGCTGCTGAGTCTCATAGAAGAGTTGAAGAACAAACTTATTACTGAAAGGAAGAATAAGTTATTGCTGGAACTGAAAATTCGTGAAGAAGTGATACAAGAATTTACCCAAAATTTTGCTGAGCAGGAAATAGATTTCAAGTAAGTTAGCTTTAAGTGGGTTTAAAGTTACTGTTTAAAAAAAAAAAAAAAAAGTAAATTCATTTATTTTTTAAATCTATCTCTTGGCCATAAGAGACCACACTCTTCTGCTAGACTCTGTTAATAGATCAGTTTCTGTTTGGACTGTGAATTCAGGAAAAATACTGTATAGGACAAGCTTTGATTTTTGGGGGGTGGGTAGGGGGGTGTGTGTGTGTGTGTAACCTGTAAGCAGTGTTTGTTCGTATAGAGCTCTCCCTAAGAGAAGAGCTGTGTTCATAGGATGTCTATTACTGCAGTCCTAGTGATACTCCAGACAGGTATTCTGGCTCAAGAAGCTTAGAGAAAATGCCTGTAAAGTTAAGTGTAATGCATAATCTGTGTATATATTTGTCTCCCCCTCCTTCTTCAGGGGGGTGTGTGGGATATATACCTCTATTTTTGTGTAGCAGTACAGTTTTGTGTATCTTTCTATTGCGCCAAAATAAAAAAAAAAAAACAAAAAACTTTTTTTATAGGCAGCTGTACTAATAACTTCTTCGCAGCTCATACTGGCTAGCTTTTAGCTGATTTATTTTTCCTACTGTAGAGAGTGCCTTTATCAAGAACGAGAACGGCTTGAAGAAAATTCTGAAAGACGCCTGGAAATCTTCAAGGAACTTACAAATAGTTATATTAAAAATGCAGATGAAGAGAATAAGGTAAAGGATCGGCTTTGCAGTGAACAAGCTGCACCTCTGGTATTTTTATCCTCCCCCCCCCCCAATAACATCCTTTTTACTAATTACCCGTTATGGTGATGGTATGTCTGAAAGATTAGAAGGATGTTTTCAAGGAATTGTGTGCTGTGTAACTGTATCCTCAGCAAGATACATTTATCACATTTAGTAGGAGTGGTTGCTGAGCCTCAGGTTTGCATTTAGGAATCTTTGAGGTCTTCTGCATTTCTGCAGCACAGTAAAAATTACTGTATACAAAGAAATTGGGAGAAAAACCTGCCATTATGGTATAAACTCTATTTCATTAAGTGCCTATTTAAAGTATTTGAAGCTGACTTCCTAGGTCCCATGTATGGACTGTACTGGAGCGGTCCCTGAGACTTCTTCTCTCTTAAGACTATTGTAGCTACCACTGAAGTAATGAGAATTGTATATACACTTAAGCCATAACTAGACTTTTAGCTTGAGGTGGGCTTTTGTGAATTTGGAACCCTTTTTTTTAAAAAAAAAACAAAGAGGAAATATATAAAGTCAGTGTTTTGAGTACAAGTTAATTTGATAAGTTATCACAAACTCATTTCACCTTACAAACTTTTATTGATATATGAAAATTTCAGGTGTGTTCTTTCTTAAACTGTTCACTTGCTGTGTTCATTCAATGCTCTTACTGAGTAAAAAAAATACTAGCTTTTATATTAAATTTGGAGGGGATGCTTTTGTGGTGATATGAAAGGGAATGTGATGGTGGGTCATTAAATCCTATAAAAATAAAGTAGCTATTACTTGATATTGAGACTTATGTATGCAGGTAGACAGAAACTGGGAATCATATTGCATATGAACCTACAACATGGCTTTGAAGCTAGAATTAACTGTACTTATATGTTTGAATTCATAATTGTCTGCCAAATTTCCTGCAGAAATAACAGCTTTTGTGTAAGTGTTTACTATTTGTAAATGAATATAAATTATCTTTCAGGGTGACAAATGTAACTTAGGGCTGGGCACCTACATTGGTCTTGAAGGCATTATTGATTCTCTGCAGAATGATGTCATTGATATCAAAAAGCAGGCAGAAGATATATATAGATACGTTGTGTTCCTAGAGGACCCACAGGAAGCTATAGCTTGGCTTGAAAAACAACTAGGAAAAATTACCACTGAACTGACTAAGACCAAAGAAGAGCTGACAAAGAAAACCAATGAACTAATCAAAACTGAAGAAGAGCTGACACAGAAAACCAAAGGTGAGCTGGGTGTAAGTGTGATGTGAAAGGCAGAAAAAGGAAATGATTGACTACTGTAAAACAAAATAATAGTCCAGCTGAGCAGGATTTTGGAACCAAATCATATGTATGGAGGTGGTAAGCAATTATTTTGTGTATGTTCAAGTTGAACAATTCCATAGGCCTCGGTTATTTCATTTTTAAGACAAAGCTTAAAACTGTCATTTGGAGACTTCCAAATTGAAGGGTAAAATGTCAACATTATTGATTCTTGATTTCATGGTTATATTGTAATACCCGCGCTTTACATTTTGCTGATGCAGTGTTTTCAGGTATGTTGTGGAACATCCATAGAGGAAAAAGTAGCAATACCTCATAATACGATATCAGCAGAAGTCTCTTAACATGATCTATATTTTATATGGGTTGCAAGGCCCAATTTTTTAATTGAAAAGACCTAAACAACTTTTGAAATGTGTCCTGTAAGTAGAAGTCAACATGGAAATACATGAATCTATTCAAAAGCTACTAAGGTACCAGAAGATCTGGAAAAATGGATTACTGAGTAATCTATGTAATGGCTGCTTACTTGATGCAGGCTTCTTTTTCTGTTACAGACTTTGAAATACAGATGATTAAATTGGATGAGTCTGCTGAGCAGCTTAAAGAAGCAACTGAGGTAACCTTCTCAAGGAGAAAAACTTGTGCAAAATTTGTTTTAATACAAAATTCCAGTAGCTTAAAATTCTATTATAGTATGCTTCTAGTTTTTTATGCATCAAGCTTAGCTTAACTGATCTTGCTTCTAAATGCATGATGTAGTTCAACAATTTGACACTGACTGAACTACTATTCTTTCTTTTCCAAGAAAATGGATACACAGAATAAAAGGATTCAAGAACTAATGGACATTGTGGAGCAAAAAGATGATGTTATTATGAGACTACAAGATCTGATATCCCATTCAGAAGAAACTGTAAAAGACTATGTAAGTCTTAGACATCTCAATTTTCTTTACACAAAAAAAATCTGAATCTGTGCTGATAAAGGACTTAGCTATTTTGGAAAATTGAAGTTTTCTGTAAGTAATTGCTACTTGTTTGAAATGGTAGCAGGTGAAGGTAGCATTGAAACTAAAGTTACAGCAAAATGTGCACAGGGGTGCATGTAAAAAACAGGAGTTTCAGAAGCAATGATCTGGAGTTATTACTGGAGGACTGTAGATGAGACTCTGAAGAGCCACTCTGAAGAAAAAAAGAAAAAAAAAAAACAAACAAAAAAACACCAACAAAAAAACCACACCAAACCCAAAACAAAACAAAACAAAACCCCACAAAAAACCTTCGAACTGGAAGGACTTATGCACTGGGAGTGGAAGGATTATGTCACTGTCGTCTTATTTTTGCCTGAATGGATGAGAAAGGAAAGGAGCTTTTGCTGCAGCAAAAGGCCAAACTTAATTGAGCTAGAAGTTAATAATGTGAAAAGGACAGTGATTGTGTAGATTGGCAACAATAATCGGTGTGTTCCACCCACCACCACCACGCATACACACTTTCAGAGGAAGAGCAGCAATATGAATATATTGAGCATAGTTTGAACTAAGAGCCGGGTGACCAGGGTGTATCTGCTTTTGATGTGATTAATAAAACTTGCAACTGGCTAGTCTACTGCTAGCTATTGAATGCCAAAAGACTAGTTTGGCTAAATATGTACAGGTTAAAAAGAAAAATCAAAACATACAGTTAGGTTTTTTGAGCCTGATGTTTGGTAAGCTCAAGCAGTTCTGAGAACACTTTAAATGAAACTTAGTCAGCACTGATCTGTTTCTGTCTTCCACTGTAAACTTAAAGCTTTGACTATACTTAATCTTCTACTCTCTCTCTCTGTCTCACAGCAGCTTAGCTTTTTCACTAGTATGAATGCTGTAAGAGTGATAAGAGTTGTGACGACTGCTTATTACTACTCCTTCCAAGAGCAAGGTTCCAGTACTGTCCAATGTTTCTATGAGATTATGTAGCATGGAACTTAAAACATGACCATAAACCTCAAGTCTGTTCTATAGATTTTTAATTGTTTTTTTTAATGGTGCACTTAAAGATGACTAATTGGTCCTTGGCAACCAGCATGGCTTGCCGCTTGTGTCATCTTGCAAGCAAAGAATTTTTATTCTCACTCATATATATAGTCTAAAGTATGTATGACAGAACTGACTAGGCTTTCAAATTGCATCTGATCTGTCATGATAAAAATGATCTGCGGCTTTGCTGAAGGCGGTTAAAACTCCCAACTCTACCAACTATGACAAAAAAAGTTGTGAACTTGTAGAGCTGACCACCTGTCCTGTGAACAAATTGGGAATTTCATCAACTCTTTTTACACTGGACATTGTTTTCAGGTGGTAAACAAATTCCTCTTACATGCAAGTCCTGCATTTTGCAGTTTCCTAGTCTCTTGCTCTGCTTTCTGTGTAGTGCAAAGCATTGTGCTTACTAGTATCTGAAGGTGTACGTGCTTTTAACTGATCTGTAACTGACTTGTTACTCTGACAACCCCTATGCATGTTACCCAGATAGTTTTGTAAAAATATTTTTGTTAAAAGATTGCTAAACCCTTTAAGTGCTTACTTTGTAAAAGTTCAAAGTAATTGGTCTTATTTTATAACAGGACAACACTGTAACTACCATTAAACACAAATTGGCAGAAACCAACTCTAACGAACTGATTGAAAGCGGCCAGCTCAAGGATTGTGAGGAACCTGTATTGGAAGTGGGAAGAAAACGTTGCTTTGAAAATGAGCCTACTGTGGAAGAAGAGCCACCTACAAAGAAAGGTACAATTTCTACCATCACTCAACAGGGGGTCTTCCAAAAAACCTTGAGTACGCTTCCAGAACAGAAGCAAAAAGTTATGAAGCGTAAACGTTATGCTATGAGGAGAAAATCTACTATGTTAAACTGTAAATGGAAGTAACTGTTATGTAAATATCATCTGTCTTCCAGAAGGTCCTATGCTGTTCACTCCAAAATTCTTAAAATAAAAGTTAAGTTTTTAGGCTCTTTCCTTTCTGCTGCTTTTTCTGACCTGTTAATGTACTTGCAGACTCAGCTGTAGTTCTTAAGCAATTTCTGAACGGTTGTTTTTATATTAAACTTGCTGTTGCTGGTCTTCTGGGAAAGTATCATCTCCTGCTCAAGTCTTTTAAAATTGTCTAAGCAAGCATCAAAGGTGTCAATGACTTGCTGATTGTTCAGTCATACAGTATGTGCTGTGAAACTTCATGTTTCATTCTGTGTGCATGCTGTGGACACACCAGCCTGGTCAAGGTGACACTGCTGGCAAAGGAGATAACTTTCTACTTGAATGGAAGTAAAATGATTTTAAGTCCACAGACAGCGTATTTTGTGCAGCTTTCACATTTTCACTTCCAGTCTTTTTGATTTCTTCTCCTTATCTGTAAGCTTACCAGTATTTTTAAAATTATATTATGAATAAACTAGCTGCGGTTGAAGATCTTCAAGGATAAGGGTGAAACTTAAAAGGACACCAGTACTTATGTTATCCATTTCATTAAAGTTTATTTGTCAGCGAGACTGAGCTATATGAGACACTGACTTGTGCAAAATGGCATTTGTAAGATTTTCCTGCCTCTAACACTACTTCAGGGCACAGCTGGGCTTCAGTTTCTCATAGAACTACGGAAAGCATATGCAAAAAGAGAGTTGAAAGGTTTTCCCTTTGTGTCCCTTTCTTGCCTTTCTCCTACAGAATAGAAGCAAGTAAGAAAATCTTCTAGGCGTTGTTGGGGTGAGAATGGGATAGAAAAAGAAAAATAAGATTAAAAACAGGAAGGAGAAAATGTCTATCTTAATAAAAAGGGATAAAGCATGTTAAAAGGAGACTTGTCAGATCTGCCTGATCACAGAAAACGGAGGATACAGATGGTGAATAAACTGAATGCTGGACTGTCATTCATCATTCTGCAGTGGAAGAACAAGGGAACACTCACTCTAGTAGAAGATCAGTTTAAATTTACGGAACAAAGCACTTCATGCAGTGGGTAGTGAACTTCTAGTATTTGCTGCCCTAGGAGATGGGAGAGGCAGATAATTCTCACATTCTAGAAGCGGTTATACAAGCTGATACCCAATAGGTTCACACATACTGAAAAGGTTAAGTAGGGATGTATTGTCTCATATTCCTCCAACATTCCTGATTGTTCTGCATCAGGAAAGGTGCATAGGAAGTGGCTGAGCCTGCCAATAGTAGCAAAAGACAGTAAAATATTAGGCTAGGTAAGCCACTGGTGTGTGATCCAGTAGGGTATTTCTGATGTTTGTACAACTTGTTAAAATACGTGTCATATGAAGTCTTTCTTAAGAGAAGCTTCTGTCTCTACCAGGTGCATCTCTGATTTGCCTGTGCTGTTTTTGGTTGGGATGGATATTGGATCCTAGCAAGATCATTTGATGGTGCCGCCTATATAAATGTTACAGAAAGGGGGTGGGAAATGGCACTGATGTAGACTCCTTGATGTACTGGATAATAGTAGGTTTGTTATAATCTCATGACTGAAGCTCATTTAAACAAACAAAAAAAGTGATAGATCTTCTCAAAAAAGAAATTAAAGTGGATAACTAACAGTGCTAATTAATGTCAGCACTGATATTTTTCTTTTGAGAAGAACAGGCTATTCAGTCATGTTAAATATGTTTCTTTTGTGGGTGTCAAAAATAGAAGGCATCTGATTTAAAAACTGAGTTGTTAAATGCTCCATAATGGTGAAATTGTATTAATAGATGTACTTACATTTAATCATTCTTGTTAAATGTACTTGGCACAATAGATCAGTGAGCACAGCTACACTGTGATGGCATTCTCTTACAATTTAGATATGCTAGTGTCCTATCACCAAAGCTTATTTTTGGAGAAGGTAAGTTATCTTGTCTTGAAATTCGGGTTTTTGTACTCTTTAGGACTTGCCTCCCATGGTTTGGGGTAGGGCTTTTTCTTTTAGTGTTTCTTACATAGAAAGCTTTTGGCCTGAATGTCATGAATCTTCTTGCACTAATACTTATCCTGCTTTGCTGCATGATTGTGTCTGTCAGTACAGAGCATCTAGATCACTTCTAAATCCTCTTGTGAATGATCATACCCTTCTCACTATGGGTGTTGGGCTAAGTGCTGCTATTTTTTTTAATCTTAGATCGCAAAATATGTCTTAAAACACCTCAGTACCTCTCCCTTTTTTTGAAGCATGTAAAATTCACATTCAGCATAGGGATTATGTAATATTTTGTCTGATATGTTTTCTTGGGACTACACAACTGTGCTTTCAGAGAAAAACATATCCCAGTCTAAAACTTTTAGTCTTGTAGGATTTAGAAGCATGGCTTTACAAGCCAAAGTAAAGCTGCTGTTGTGCCTGACCTAGCAGGATCACTTGATAAGTCTAATTAGAACAGAAAAGAAAAGGTACAGAAAAGCAGGAGGAAAAAAGCATCCTGTGGAATCTGATCATTCTAAAAATAATCAAAAATCAAAACCAGAACTGAGATGGAAAACACTATTTCTAATACTTCAGTATGACTTTTTGTTAGTGATTTAAAGCTAGTAACTCTATAAAACTTGTTGGGTCTGTTCAGAGGACGTTTCCATGCAGTACACATGTACCCATGTGCTTAATGCTCCCAAACTGAGATGACTGCCAAACTCCACCTTACTGTAGTTGCAGTACGCAATACAAGAATTCATAATATCTCCCTGGAGTACATAGCTGTGATAACCTAATCCTTAGAGATATATAGCATACATGGACATGGTTTCTAAAATGCTTGTCCGAGATATAGCTGAAGTCAATTTTGAAGGTGGTGAAAGGCATGTGAATTTAGTTAGAATTGCTCATTACTTAAGGAAAAAACAATCCTAAGCTGATAAAGTATTTATGGAAATTTGGGGTTGTGATGGAATGTTGTACGTCTTTCTGGGAGAACTTTATATGCAGCACATTAGGTGTGGGCCTAAATAGTTATCCTTAGATCTAGTTTAGAAATCAATTGAAGAAACAAGAGAGGAAGATCCCAAGTACTAACCAAAAACATTGTGCTGTATTTTTAACTCCATTTTGTAAAGTAAGGGTATGTTGAGTATGAATGAAACTTCTCAGAAAATATACAATACTATTGCTCTTCCATATGCAGACTTGATGATTGCTTGGTGTATTAAAGGGATTGTTGAACCAGTGAAAGTGGAAACTAGATAGAACTATGAATGCTATCTAGCTCGTAGGTATTGCTACATGTTAGTAAAACTAGCTAGAGTTTTCTACTAGTGGTGCAGAGTAGAAGGCTGGAGTAGTGCCATGGCAAAGTGTTCTTTAAGGCTCCTGAACACCTCTTGCTGCGAACTATGTCTGGAAGACCAAGAGGCACCTATTGCATGTTAAACCGTTCAGAGGGCTTTAGCTACTTCAAGACTTCAAAATGACATATGATATGAGGGTGTGGCTTTCAGATGGTGACCATTTTCTGTATAGTAATTGCTATTTCGTATTGCTAGTGGCTTATACTATTGGCTTTAATCAACTTGAGCTGTATGGGTTTGTGGTGTTTGGTTTTTTTTTTTAGGAGATATGAAGGAGAGTTTGGGAGATGACTCTCTACGGCAAGAGAGAACTGGTTATGTGAGAACAAATACTTCTGAGTACTATGCAGAAATACTAGCACTGAAGGAAAGAACTGAAATCTTGGAAGGTCAGCTAGCTGCTCTTGAAGAACAATGCAAAAGAGAAAAAAACAAAAAAGAAGAATTCAATGGACAGATAACAAACTTGCATCTCAAGCTCTCTGCTTCTGAAGAAAGGGCTTGTGGCTTAAGTGAAGAACTTCAGCAGTGTCGAGCTGACTATCAGGAGATTGTTTCTGAATTGGACAAACAGAAAACTATAAATAAGGAACATGAAGAAAAGATTATTCAGCTAAATAATGAAGTAGAAGGTGCCAAACAAAATATAATTGATAAAGTGTCACAAATTAAAACAATGCAGTCCGAAGTAGATGAGTTGTATAAATGTCACTTAGAATCTTATGCTATTGATATTGATTTGTTTAGTGTAAAAGAACCCTTAGACTCTGAGAAAGCTGAACCAGAGGGAGCTCAAATGAGCCCTGTGTGCATGCGGTCTCAGACTGCTGCTACAGCAGATCAGAGACGCGAGAGCTCCTTTCACTGCAGTATTGAAAGCATGTGGGAAGAATGCAAAAATGTTATTAAGGCTTCTTCACAAAAAAATCAGCAGATTCAAGAACTACTTCAACAAGTTGAAAACTTAAAGAAGGAACTTCGTGACATGGAGAATTATAATAATCAACTAAAAATAAAATTAAATGAGACTGCAAATCAAGATCGTCAGTCCTTAAAGGAAAAAGATCTTATGAATCAGTTACAAAAGCAAATCCAGAAGAAAACCCAGGATTTTGAAAAACGGGCTGCAGAAGATCAGAGAGTAATTGCACAGTTTGAGGACGAAGTTACCAGATACCAAGGAAAAATAAGAGAGCTTGAATGCTGCTTGGAGGGTTTTAGAGCTAAAGATGATAGCATAACAAAGTTAGAAGATGTACTTAAAGAAAAAGAATCTATTATTTTAAATCTACAAAGTAATACAGTAGCCCTGCAAGAGAAATGTGCAAAGTCAGACAAAAAGCTGAAAGAATTAAATGATCAAGAAGGAAATTTGAAAGAGGAAGTTGCGCAGTTGATGAACAGCTTGGAGTACATGAAACACTCTCTTCGGGAAAAGGAGAAAAATGAGGAGGAGCAAATACAAGCTGTAGAAGTGTAAGTAAATATCGAAATAACTCATAACCCTTTTGAGAATAGAATCAAGTTAAAACTACCTTCTGTGAGCATCAGTTTATTTTGACAGAACATATTTGCATGTTTATCAATTTTATTAATCAAGCGGCTTCCTTAAGAAGTTTTAATACACTACATGAATTTTATATTTGCATATTCTGCTGGTGATATTTTCTTCACCTGTTTGTATATTCTTTCAAAAATATAGATCTAAATCATGTGGAACTATTGTAGAGGGAAACAAGAGGATGCAAGGAAATGAAGAATTATTCAAGGATTTCTAGCAGTTTTATGTTTCATAACCTTTCTGGAGGAAATAACATATTTTAATGTTATATCCTGTAACTTATACAAAAGCAGGGAATGTTTTCTTTGGAAAGGACCGGATGGTAAAAAGGAAAAGAAAAAGGGGGGGCGGGGGAAAGAAGCCTAGGGAGTAAACAGTGAACAGCTAGTTTTGCTAGTAGCTATTCTAGGTGAACAAAGTCTGCTATAAGAACTTGAAGGAATAATGGATGTAGGAGTGTAGAACTTCCCCCAGTGTCCTGTACTTTTTAAATCTTTAAGAAAGAAGAGATTAAATGTATCTGAGACATTATATTTGCTGTATGGTAAGGAAACTGCAATCATGTAAAAATACCTTTAAGATGCGATGTAGTCCTTCTCCTGACTAGGGTTTCTGTAGTGCCATGTCTGTGGGTACCTGCATGTACTCTAAAGTACAATTTAGCATGAAAGTCTGGATATCCCCACCCCTGTGCTTGTAAAGCTTTGAAAGGTCTTCCTTTTGTGAGGCCTTGTTTTGTATTGTCAATTGTAGAACCTAAAAAACCTATTAGTTAGTTTTAAAGTAAAAATTTAAGATGTCTTACTGTAAACTTTTTTAAAATAAATATGGCCATTTAAAAGCAAACCCATCAAACCACTTAATTACTTTGTAGCGCTTGTCATAACAGTACTTGTTGCAATGTTATTTTTTTCTATCTTATTTTTATTTTTACTTATTTTGATCCTTACAAGGTCTGGGATGCAATATCCAGTTTAACTTGGTTAATATTAACTTTGTTCCTTTTGTTACTTTATTAGGACACCTAATGATAAAAATGGTTGCTCTACTGTGCTTAAAAAAATAAAAAATGTAAAATTACAGTGTTCAGAAGTGAAGCGGAGCAGTTTGTTACTTCAGGATCATGAAGTATGAAGCAGAAATCCAATCATTGGTCAGATAGATCTGAGATTCTATTCATGAATAAAACCAGCAGTCGAAGAGCCTGAGTTAATGTATAAAATCTGTTTCTTTGAGATATGTAACACTGATGTTATTTATGTCTCTTAATTTCTTACACAAGACTACGTAAAGATCTTTCTGAGAGTTCTGCACTTGTACAGAGTTTGAAAAAAGATTTGGAGAGGAAAGAGGAAGAATATACAGATTTGAAAGAGAAATTTTCTGATGCCAAGAAACAAATTCAGCAAGTACAAAGAGAGGTTGGTAACCATAAGCCGAACGTTTCTTCTGCAAGTTTGTGCTTGGGGTTCTGTTATTAAAACCTGTTTTCACAAATCTCAAGCTATGAACGTTAAAAGTGATTAATAATAACACTATTCTGAGTGATAACATTGAGAGTAACAGTGAATCTTAAGTTATACTGCCATTGCAGCCGTAAGTTAAAGATAAAACAAGGTGTCAAAACATGGATTAGTACAGATATTGAAGGGGGGATGTAAATTTTTTTTAATACACTTGAAAAAGGTTTGTGAAAACTGTGGCTAATCTGGTTATGGAGAAGAACTTTATGATCTTTGTAACAGCAGTAGCCTTATGTTGTTATTTGTGCTGACTACAAAGCCTCAGACTTGTGGAAAATTATGATCTCTGGGAGGAAAAGATGGATTAGTCAGAAAAGGAAAATACTGATTTCTAGAGACTTTTTAAAATCTGAGCTATGTTTTCTGTATGGAGAAGAAATGGAAAAAATGTAGCTTTTACTGATGTTAATTGTTAGCATTTATCAAGCAGTGGGATTTCTTAGAACCTCATGGGATGTCACAAAAATTTTAAATCCAAAAGACTATTGCAAGAGTTTGGGCTTGAAAGTTAAGCCTTAAAAAAAATATTAATGTCTTCAACAGCGTAACATTTGAGGACCTTTTCCTGCTCAACACTGAGTGCATAATGCTCTGTTTGGGAAGTAGCAAGGAGTGGATGATGGGATCACATGTCAGAAAATGTTCCTTTTTTTGTAGCTTGATTAGGCTATTTCCTGGTGGTGGTTGTTTTTGTTTAGGTTTGATTTCATTGGGTTTTTTCCCCTGCCAAATGTAATACTATATGGTAAAAATCCTTCCTTAAGAAGGATGTACAGTATAGTGCACTTCCGGCCCCTGAAATTTTGCTAAGGTGCTTGCAAAAATTTGACTTTTAATTAAAGCAATTGGTTATTTAGATAACTTACAGAGATTGTAAAAAGCTTGTAGCTGAATGTTAGTTTTGGTTGTTGTCTTTGTGAATTGTTACAGGTGTGTACAATGCAAGCAGAGGAGAAATCACTAAGGAACAAAATTAGTGGACTTCAGAAAATTAAAAACCAGTTTAGTGAAGAATTAGAGATCAAACAGCGCACAATCCTGCAACTTAAAAAGGTGTTTGATTTTTTTAAAAATGTTAATTGCTCTTGATTTTTTTTAACTGGTTTATTGACGAGGCAAGTTTTCGAAGCAACAGGAGAAAGCTTACAGAAATTTGGGTAAAAATAAGAGTAGCCAGCTGAAATTAGTTTTGATGGATGAATGAAAGATTGTTTAAAGAACTTCTTATTGATGTTTAAAGAACTTCTAAAGAATGTTTGAAGAATGTTGTGATGTTTAAAGACGTTTAAAGAACTTGTTACTGCAGGACATTGTCAAATTGTTTTAAATAGAGTAATCTGCCTAGTAAATATATAGTTAATACCTGCAGATATTCTGACTAGTGACAGATATGTTAATAATAATATCTTCCTCTAAACATTTTTTTTTCTTTAAATCAGCTTGAATGCTCCTTTACACTGTATGAAAAATTTATTCTGGACTGTTTGTCTTAACTAATGAATAAAGTATTTAAGGCTACTCATTTCTAGCATGTATGTTTGTTTCTTTCAACATGTTTTCTTTAATTTGCTTGCAATGCAATATTTAGGAGCAATCGAATAACAAGAAGCTGGAAGAAATCTCCAAACAGTATGAGAAAACACGTGAAGGTCAGAAAAAGCTATTATTGTTCCATATTTTTTGGTGTGGAATGGCAACGTAATGAGTTGTCATTTTGTTAGTGAATTTAGAGGCTCTTGTATATTTATATTTTAGAATACTGAGAAACTCCAACCTGGATGTTAGAATGTTACAGTCATGAACTAATTTTCATTGAATACTTATTAGCAGGTATATTTGAAAGCAATAAGAATAAGAAACATACACCCCAGAGAAAGTGTGGATTTGCTGTATCAGTGTTAACTTAATAAATGTTGGTATTTATTTGCCATTTTAGTTGGCTGTTTGAACAAAACCAAACACTGAAACGTGACCTAGCACGATAACAGTTTCTGCAGGTTTGATAAACATTTAAAACTTGAACAACGGTTAGTTTCTCATATTATACAAGCCATAGTCTGACTGATGTGAACACTGAAATGCTCACCTAAATCGAGTTGATGAGAACCACTCGGATTTGAATAGTTCAGTGGAGATGCTCTATTTCTTTGTAACAGAGCTTTTGATCTTGGGGGATGGGGAAATGACTTGTAGTGAAGGCACTTTCGGACAGAATGGTAGTAACTAGTAGGAGGCTTATCTGTAAATTTACTCTCAAACCTTCAGATCTGTGTGCAAAGGAAAAAATAATTGAAGATATGCGGATGACATTAGAAGAACAAGAACAGACGCAGACTGAACAAGATCAAGTGCTTGAAGCCAAGTTTGAAGAGACCAACAAACTAGTTTTGGGTAATGTCTCCTTGGAAAGGGAGCAGGGAGGCAAAATTACTTCGTATGTATGGTGATAGTTGCTTTAAATTTCTGTTTTTATTTGTTTACTGTTATTTAGACATTAATTTTATGTAGTACATAACAAACTTCTAACAGTTAAAGGCTTCTGTTCCTTTGTGGTCATAGCTGATAAATCCAAGTAACTTTAGTAGAAGGATGTGAACATGGTCAAATATGCATTTGAAACTATACATTATGTAACCTCATTTTGTGTACTGACTAGAACTGGAGGCATGGAAGCAGAAATGTAAAGAGCTGACTAACCAGAGCAATAGTGACTGGCAGCAGAAGATGAGCAAAAATGAGGAGAAAAACGTAAATGAAAATGAGGAATTAATAAAACTGCAAAAAGAACTGAAGGTAAAATATGGTGATGTAACTCATACTTAGTTTTAAAGGCATAACTTTCATTTAGGAGTCTGAATTTTTTTGTGGCACTGTTTTCAAGGGCTAGAGCATGTTATGGCAAGTTGTTACACTGGTGAAGGAAACCTCCTCTAAAAGCTGCAGTGTACCAGTGCAGCAAAGTCTGGATGCAGTGTCCTTGTAATGCACAGCATCACTGGTGCCCCATGATGGAGTGTGCTCTTCGCTACGTTATGCTGCTATGGACAGGACTCCTGTAGCTGGGCTCCTCTACAGTTGTCTTAAGCAATCCAACTCCTGATATCTGTTCCGATCCTCTTCCCTGTCAGTTGCTTGGGCAACTAAACCAAACTCTTTCAAGATCTAGTGCTTGCTGTATGACCTGTAAGTCCTTCCTGTTAGGCTGAGGACTTACCTCTAATTCTTCTGGGATTAGAAAGTAGACTCTTTTCCCAAATAACTTTTCAGATGCCTTCTGTCTTATATGGAAGAACGTCTGACAAGACGTTTGATTGTAATAGAAAAGGAGACGAAGTTGCTGTGGTTTGAAGTGACGTTCTTAGGTACGCGCTGTCTCTGCCTAACATTCAAACCGTACTGCATTCTAATGTGCTGTAAGGCAGCATAAAAGATTAGGAATTTTTAAGTTAAAAAGTCTCTTTACCATTACTTTTGGTGTAACTTTCATAGTGTTTGTGACTTACCCAGAGCATTTTTAGGGGGAAAAAAAATCTATTCTATGAAGACTTGCCAGTCTGAATAAGAAATGATGAAAATGGTTGGTGGTTTTTTTTTTTCAATAGAGAAGAACAAATGAGAGCATAATACTTGCACTTGGCAACATGCTGGCTTAAAACTGTGCTAGTATTTCTGTTATCTTTTTGAAATGAATCCATTTAATGGTAATCTAGATTTTAAGATTTCTTTTCTTTTTGCTTAATTTCTACCTATGGTTTTATTTCTGGTTTTATTAACATAGGAAAATGAAGCTAAGTATCAAACTGATAGAAAGAAGTGGCTGGAAGAAAAAATGGAACTCATAGGTCTAGTAAAAGAAGCTGAGAGCCATCGCAATGGAGAAATGAGAAAATTTGCGGAGGACGGAGAACGTCATGTAAAGCAACAAGCAGAAATTGTAAGTGAGTGGAGGTCTCAGCAGGGTCCTCTAATGTAAGTCTTTAGTACAGAGCAAATCTCATCTCAGGTGTTGACTGTGTGGGCACTTGAGGGTACCTAGCCTTTGTCAAAGTACCCTCACTTCATCACATGGCAAAGTCTAGATGAGGCCTTCTCAATATGAAAAGGGAGGTATAGGAGAGTCACAAAATGAAAAAGCTTAGTATATAATGGAAGTTAACAAGCCTGTTCCTACTTAACGAGGGTAAGAAAACATACTTTGAAAACCAAGGTTTCTTGCTTGGCTTTTCTAAAAAAAAAAAAAAGGCAAGCTTATGAGGCTTTAGAAGGACAAGAATAAGCAAGTAGAAGTTGACGAGAAAAAAAAAGCTTCTTTCTAGATATAGAGTAAAAATACTTGGTCAAAATGCTAGTGGTTTTGCTCCCATATTGCTTTCATAGTAGAGTGACTGACAGTTAATAAGGAAGTGGATACCTTGCCTGTTCACTGGGCTGCATCGAGGTTGTAATTTCTTAAGCATGTAAAATTATTATATGAATCTGTACAATCTAAAACTATATTTGCATCTAGAAGTAGTTAGCAAGACTTTCTGGACCTGCAGTCAGTACAGGAGGATGTTAGGACCTGAAGACTACTTTCACTTTTGTCTGTGACTGCTTGCCTGAGACTTCTTAGTAACAAAATCACAGAGCGAGCCAACAGGAGTTTTGCTTGGTTTGTCTCGAGCTAAGAATTCTCTTCACACAGAGTATAAATATAGATAAAGATTTTCTAATTGAAGCATGGTTTGCTTGTGCATATTTGTAGTGAATCTAGTTCTATGTAAGCTTTGTACGATCTGTATAGGCTCTCAAGTTTACTAAGGCCATAAAATAGTACTAACTATGCAAAATCAAACTATCGGAACCGTTCAGATAGCGTGTAGATGTCGTGTTCAGTTCTAACCAATTTTTCCCCATTTAGGAAAGGCTTGCTGCGCAGCTGGTAGAAAAGGACAACAATCTTCAAAAGTGGCGTGAAGAAAGAGATAAATTAGTAGAAGCTTTGGAAGTACAGCTCAAGACTTTGGCTTCTAACAGTGCACAAAAAGATAAAGAAATAGTGGAACTGAAACAGGCTGCACTAAAGGATTCAGGAAAGGTCATCTCTCTCACTCCTGTGACTTTTTTTGTTGTTGTTATCCATTAATTTTGCAAAACACAATACTTGCTCTTTGCATTTTCACTCTATTTTTTGTTCTTAAACAGTCATATTGAAACAATTTGCAGCTAATTTTAAAAAAAGACCTTTATTTATGTTTGTTCGAAACTAAATTTGTAACAGTAACTGAAGCTTCAAAATACTTAGTAGTTCAAATAGACACTGAAGTCTGATGCTTTGATTGCAAAGTTGGGATGCAAAGCTGAAGCAACTGTCACATTTGCTGCCTTTTTCACAGTGTCAAGGACTTCATGAACAAGTCAGGGGTGAAATTCTCATGCTACATAAGCAGAGTAAAATAAAAAATTTTGCATTACATATTCCCAAGCTGTTATATGACTTTTCTTCACATTAAATAGTGGCCACTCGTACATGAAATTGTTGGCTTTTTATTGGGTAGCTGCTTGTTTTAGCCTGGAATTCTAAAACTGATGCTGCCAAGTAATCATAGTGATGGTCATGTGTATGTTAATTTCTTCTGCCAGTCCTGCAAATTGTGGCAATTTTTGCTTTGTTTATTAGGATAAGGAAACTGATATAGAAGAACTAAGAAAACAGCTGGCCGAGAAAGATGATTTTATAAAGGAATTAAAGCAACGCATTAACCATGAAAGTCTTCAGGCTTTGGCAGAAGTACCTTTACCTGAAGAAGGACAAGATAAAATAGATCAGTCTCTAAACAAAGAGGTATGTTTGTTATATTTATAGAAAGTATGTGCTAATGATACTTTTGTTTTGTTGTTTTCTCAGGATATATTTCAGCAACACTGGGAATCTCCCAAAAGTTACTTTTCGTGGTTCTTCATACTTTAACTATATTTTCAGTTCTGGGTTTCTGTTCATTCTTTTCTCTCTCCCGCTTTCACACTCACTCTCAGGAAAAAAGTACTTTAGATAATAGAATACCACCTCTCTATACATTATAGAACTTAACTAGTTTTTCCCTTGGGTATAGAACTAATCCATGTTCTAGAGATTTGAAGATATAATATTTGTAGTGTCATCTCAGTTTGTTTATGCGAGTGTTAAGCGGATTTCAGCTCAAACAACTTTCATGATATCACGTAAGTGTGGCAATAGAGGTGATTCTGTAAATAGAGCTGTCAGCCCATGTAGGGTTTCACAAGAACAAAACAGTGTCTTGCATCCCATTTAAACCAAAATCAATACAATATTTTATGTTTACACAAAGAAAAGATCAACTTGGCATATTTCCTGAACAAAAATTAAAAGGCTTGCCACTTTACTGAGACTCCTGACTGACTGAATTCTTGTGTGTTACATAAACAGTATTTAATGAGGTAGGTCTGCTGAACTGAATTAATGCTGTGTGGCTCCATTGCTGATTAATAATGGCCAGGGCTGACCATGGATTTCCTAGCAGTCCCTCCCCTGGCTGCTAGAAGATGTGATTCTCTTGTTACAGAACTGGACTGAATGCCAAAATACATCTCTTCATCTCTTTTCTGTCTACTGCCAAATAAGACTGTCTGGCTAGTTTCTTGCTACTTCATCAGTTCAGCTAGTGCCGTATAGATAAAGCTTGTGATATGTGAGGGAGGACAGAATAGCTCTCAGAAGGGTTACCGCTTTATACAGCTTTGTAATAGCAGCTAAGAGAGAACCATAAAATTAGGGTTTTGCTATAAAATTAGTTATAGAGAAGAATTGTTGTGAACAGTTGGTGCTGAACTATTTACCTCAAGCCAGTAGCAACCATACTTGATGTTTATGAATAAGGAGAGCCTGCTAATAGGATTATCATGTGAGAAACTGTTGTGGTGGTGAAGTGAATGGGGTAAAGTTTTAGGGGGAAGTCAAATAATTCTTGGGAAAGACATAGTAGAGATAAAGAAGAAACCATAAAGTGATCAAGGTGATACATGTCTCCTGCCTTGTGAGGAAAGCCTAAGAAACTGGCACTCTTGGTTAGGAGAGGTTAAGGCCACCCCAGGGTTATGGGGCTGAAGCTACAAGATCGTGGTTGTGGTGGATAAACAAAAGGCAGAACTGTCCATCCTGAAATCCTGCACAAACTGGGCAGCACTTGATGAAACTAACAGGAGATCATTTTAAAACAGTTAAAATGACGTATTCCTGTATGACGCAGGTACTGATGTTCTGGAGGTGGTGGAAACAGTTACTGTCAGCAGGGAATAGAAAAATTTGTAGTAGAAATCCATAAATATATTTGTAAATGGGTACTCTTAGGGTTAGGCAGAGGTGTACCCTCTGACACTTCTAATGCAGGAACTGACTCTGCTGGGAGGGTGTGGAGGCAACAGATGACAAGGTGGCCAGGATCACACATGTTATCCCTAAATAGTGTCTCCCTTTGCCACTTGTGGAGACAGAATGTTGAACTAGATGGACTGTTGGCGAGACCCAGCAGGGCGCATCTTATGATCACAGTGTGAATAGATGTTACTGACTTAAACTTGTGTTGTCTTTCAGTCCAAGTGTTCATCAGCTGACTGCACTTCAGTTTTTATATTGTAACTTCAGAAAAAAATATATTTTGAGGTTTACAGTGTAGCATAATCTTTACGCATTCTGAATATTTACAGTTCATGGAAAAACAAAGCAAGGCTAATCCTATAGCTGGACAAAGTATTCCAGTAAGATATGATGAAGTTAAAGAGAATTATTCATTATCTCGATGTCCTAGCAGTGCCTCTTCATTAAGTGACATTGGTATAACACTTCAAATTTGAAAATTTTATCAAGTTATATGGATTTTACTAAATGCAGAATAGAGAAGAAAATGTGTCCTGTTACGTGAACAATGCTAAAGTTTTATTCTGCGAATTCCTTTCTTGATGATCGTATCCCCTGATTTAGTGGCTTTTGGGAGAAATAAGAACTATATAACATAATAATGCAAAGAATTATATCTGATTTCAACTGTACGCTCTTGAAAACTTACCTCTCATAGATGCTTATGAAGTCGCTGATTATTAGGTAAGTCACCTGAAAAAAATCTATAAACCCTCTTAGATGGATGAGCAATAGCAGGGCGAACAGGATTTGGTTTCTTCCACTGCAGGATTCCTGTGCATACCTGTGTTGGCTAATGACACTAACCATTCCTATGTAACTTTTTGATTGCTAACTCTCATGAAGTAGCAGTTATAAAGAAAAACTTTTTATTAGCCAACTCTGTTCTTAGGAATACAGTGGTGCTGGTATTCCTACTCAGAATCCCAGCAGAGCCTATTGAAGAAGATGACCTACTTTCCATGGGCTTTGATCATTGTCTTTTGAGAGGAAGAAGGTACCCTTCAGAACGAACCAGCTTAAGAAACAATTTAAGAAACAATATTAGCTAGTCTGTTTGGGACCCCACTAGTAGCAGCAGTAGCAGCCACCTGCCATTTCTCACCACCACCAACCCCAGCAGCCTATATTCCAGGTTTCGTTCGAACAGCTGCTGAATTCATTTTTGTATGCTAGCCAGTAGCTGAACTGCTGACACAGAGATGCAGCAGCCAGGGAGACCACAGCTCTGAATTTCTTGCTGTTTTTGCTGAGAAAAACAGGGTTGTATGGATGGTGGAAAGGAAGTGCTGCTGAGGAAGAAGGGTTGTGCAAACTGACCTTTCCATCCCACCCTTACTGCGCAGTTCTTGCGGTTTGGCTGTAAGCAGGTACAAGACAAGGTCTTCAGCTTGCAGGCAATGGGGCTGCCTGAATGCCTGCTCTTCCTCCAGAGAACTGAGTCATGTAGAAGTCTTTCATAGGTTGAATTTGGCTTGTAGCTTGCCGGTTGGACCCTGTTACTTACACAACTAGCTTCTCTAGCATAGAAGCAGAAGAGAAAGCTCCCTAAAGATGAGCTAGAGAAAGATTATACTTTTCTCTCAAACTCCTATTACTGCCTAGTTCCTAAGGAGCAGCAGAGTTAAGATAAAGCAAATCATGTCAATTCTACTATTGCTAGCTGTGGAAACTGTGACTAGCTGTCTCTGCCCTTGAGGAAAATGCCTTGGAAACCAAGTGTCAGGCTGAGTTCAGCAAGGAAAACTTCAAGTTCTGTGATGGTATATAGAAATGTTAGCTTTTTAAAATTTAACAAAAAAGCGTTATAAGAGTTGAAATCTACTATAGTTGAAGTAGATTTTGTCACTTATAATAGAAGTGTTCCGAAAGCTAACAACTGGAAAATGGAATGTTTACTTTGCAATCCACTGGGGAGGGAAATGTGTTATAATTTTTTAACTCATAGTTGTTTTAAAACTTGTTTTCTTAAAATTTCAATATGCTTGCAGAACCATTCAGGAATTGTACTTGACTCTTCTGAAGTGTCCACAGAAAATGGAAAAACTAGTCGGTTCCCAAAACCAGAGATGGAAATTCAGTTCACCCCTCTGGAACCGAATAAGATGGAGGTGAAGCACCAGGGCAGCGCCTTACCAGTTAGAGTTAAAATGCCCAAGTCAAGAAAGAAAAGGAAGAGTGAAGAGGTGGTACAGGTATGACCTAGACCAAATGACAAAGAATGTTGCTCATTTTTTCAATGTACTGTTATGATCATTTGTAAAATCCTATCCTTATCTTCTGATTCTCATTGAGATCCTAAGGACCTGTCTAGGGTGAATCGCTGGCCTGTGTTGAATAAGGTCATAGATTTAAATTTATCCTTATTCTGGCCCTTTGTCCCCGATTTGCACTTTCTTGTTACCTTTTACATTTCTCTCTTCCCTGCTGGTACCATTTGCTTCTGTCTCCAGCTCTGATCTGTGGGATTACAGACCAGTTCTATAGAACTGCTTCTTTTTGTTTAAGCAATTGTTAGTATCAATTATCTCTTCTAATAAGCAATTACAAGTCAAGCCTCTGGGTTTAATGCATTTCAGAGTTTCAAGACCGATTCCTGTGACTTGATTTCTTCAGCCTGTGTTTTCTTTGCTCTTTTCATACTTAGAGGGACTGTACAGAACTAATTGCACCAGCACCTGAACCTCCCTGTTTTCTGTAGACTTTAATTCCTTCAGTTATGCTAGGTTATATGCTCCAGCCTGCTTAATGTGCTGTGGTGTTTACATGTGAGACTGAGGCTCCACAGTAGTTCAAGGTGGTAAAAATCTTCACTGCTGCTACCTGAAATGCATGTTACTTTGCTCTGCCTTTTATCAGCATCAGTACCAACACAGCTCTCTAAGACACTTACAAAGGCTGTGAAACCCTAAGGCCACACTGTGGTGGTACTTACATACTTGTAATCCTACTTGTGGGGCGTATGAATCTATACTTCTAAGGACTTTAGAAGCTGACAGGTGAGTGTGAGGGAGATGACATTTGGATGATTTGGCTAGGTGGTAAGTGATCTCTTTCAGTGAGTGAGCTTGTCTCAGCTGTAGAGTGAGGTATCTGAAGCTTTTTCCAGAATTTCTAATTCAGGCATTCCCAAGTGATGTATTTTTTAATCCTAGTAAAACAGTTAAGGGAGATAATAATTTCGGTGGTTAGTGCTCAACAGTACTTCAGTAAACTCATTTTGTTAAACCTGGATTGCAAAATTAGCTGTTAAAAACTGTGTAAGTTAATTCATCTGGAACTCAACGCTTCATTCTGGAATAATGCCCAGAGTTCATTTAAACTTCTTGTGTCTTGAACCAATTTTCTTCAAGAAGTGTATTCTCTCAGGCTGCTGGAATAGTAGGTGTAAAAATAACCACCCTTCTGAAGGCATTGAAGAAGTACCAAACCTTATCTACAGATGAATATATTTCATCTAATGTAGTTGTCCATGTTTTTAGAGAAGACTGTTTTACCAATCCATTTAGATCCTTTCATAGTGTAGTCGTCCGTGTTCATACCCTTATGGGATAACGTTTACCTAAGTAACCTTTCAATAACATGGAACAAAATTTAAAAGTATCTTGTTGCTGTTTTATTCACCTGAATGTTACTTTTAAATATTATTTTCTTGTTACATATGCCAAACCAAAAATAGATTATAAAATGATTCAGTAACTTTAACTGCCACAAGTCTACTGAAGACACAATTTGTTTTTTAAGTTTCCTAAAACTGAAAAGCACGTTGTCAGCACTAAAATTAAGGACTGAGGGGAAACCTGTGGTGCTAAAAAACACACATACTGCTCATCTCAATTTTTTAAAAAATAAAACCAAAAACCCCATCTCTTCTTAGAAACAAGCAAAACCAAATCTTTTGCAGAGACTACCTTCTAATTAAACAAAGAACAAAATTCTGTTTCTGTTTTCTGACACTGTTATCAGTCGATATGGCTGTCAGTTATCTGAACTCTCTTGGCACCGCTTCACAAGATACCTGTCATTAAAAGACATCATCTTAACAATGGTACTATGCTGCCAACCTGTTTTTATAGTTGTTGCTGTATACCTGAATTTATATTTAGATTTATTGAGTTAATTTCAATTTGTGTGTTTACTTGTCAAATCTCTTAAAGCCAAAGGCATAGGAAATAATAGAGAGGAGGAAACAATGTATGTCAGAATGGTTTTACTACGGGTATCTCTAGTTCCCTTCCACAGGTTTGTTTAGCATTTAATTCATATATGAGTAGTTACCTCTATCCTGTATAAGCGAATGCCTCCTTACTGTTAGTCATAGCACTTAAACACTAGATGCTTCTGTAATATAAATAATTGTTCTTTCCAGAAGAATCCTGGTTGAAATATGTCATATTAATTTTTTTAGGATTTTGTGAAAAGTGAGAACAAGAAAAATACAAAACCTGCTATGACTGACTCACCTTCTACAAGCAACAAGAAAATGGTTTGGTTTTGTTCTATTTTTGAAGTTAGTTTGGCCTTTTCAGTAAAGGTGGACTTGTGAAAGGAGCAAACGTTCTTATGCAGCAGTATCTTATCCTTATATATGTACTTAAGTAGGATTCTTAAACACATATGTTGTCTTCCTGCTGAACTCTCTAAGCTAACCAAAGAGAGTAAGTCTGTATTTGCCAAGAGTGTGTACTAGCTGCAGTGTACAATGATTCAAAGGGAAGGATATTTCGTATTAAATAGTTATGAAGACTGGTTTGAACATACTATTAGTGTATGTGGTGTTACAGGCAATGCCTCGTAAGTAAAACTAAGTTTCATGTCATCTATAAGCATGACAAGTACAAAAAGATTATTTTAGGCCTTAATAGTAACTTGAGCAGGTTCCGAAGGTGGGTAATAGATTTATTTTGCCCATCAGTTTCCTCCTGTTCTATTTATAACTAGAATAGCTTGTCTAATGAAATACTCTACAACTTTGAATCACTTATTTTAAAAAAAGAAACTATTTGTTCCCTATATTACTGATGCCCTTAAATATATTTTGTGAAACTTTTGACAATTTGTTTTTTCTTCTGATTATAAAATGAAGTTGTCTATGTTGCTTGCTGTGGTGGTATCATTAGTATAACGAACAGAGGGTGCCAGGAGCAAAGCTCAAAATGTTAGCTCAAAAACAACATGGAGGTCAAATAAAATGGAATTAAACTTGAAAATAAGTAAATTTTTAACTTAAACAATGATCTTATGTTTCTGTACAGAAGTCTACTACACAGTCATTTAGAAAAGAATACTGCTTAAGAAAGCAAGAATCTACTTCAAGTAAAGAGTCAGCTAAAAACAAAGATGGAACACTACAAAGAATTGGAGACTTTTTTCAGAGTTCTCCTAGTATTATTCACTCTAAAGGTTTGTACAGAATAAATAAGGCTTGTTCCAGGTTGTCTGGACGTTGTAGAATACCTTTTTTTTTACCATAATCTGTTAATGTATATGTTGTCATAGGACACATCTGCTGCATTAAGTTGTTGTTTTGTTTATGAAATAAAGAATTCTGAACTGGGGCCTGCTATATTGAATCTTGCAGAGTAGAAAGGCTGTCTTGATTTCAAGGACCACATGGTTCTAAAGTTTAAGTTAAGTGTGTAAGGCAAACCAGGTGGAATTCAAGGACACAGTGTTGAATATGTGCATATAAATTTATCATAAAAGTAATGATAACGTGAAGCTTGAAAAGTCTGAGTTACAGTAAAACGATTAAAGGCAACTTCAGAAACTTGCCCTGCTGCTCGAAAAAATCAAGAGCTGAATCCAAACACCAAATATTACCTTGTTCTGTAAGCAATCCTTCCCACCCGCCCCACCTACCTCCCCCCCTGCTTTGTTTCTGTGAAAACTGTATTAATGTTTTTTGATGTACGTACGTGGGAGAGGAAGATTAGTTCTACAAATCTGAAAGCCAGTGTCTCATGAAAATGTTTGGAAGGCATAAACTGACTATGAAGCAATTAATGGATATTAAGTTTAAGCATAGCCTTGGGAAGATTAACTGCTAGGACTTTCAGTTGATGAATATAATGTATTTTTTCTACAGTGAGTCATGATCTCTGAGTTACTGTGGTTTTTCTTTTTTTAAAAAAAAAATATTAAAATTAGCAGAGGGCACAAGGAATCACCAGTGTTAAATTCTAAAAGATGGTGTTATTTGGTTGGTTAAAAAAACATTAGTCATTATTCAATGTGGACGGTTAGAATTAAGATCTCTGTACCAACTTGAAAACTTGGCTTGTTACAGACTACATCTTACTTATCTGCTGTAAGACAGTCTAGATGATAATGGAATTTTAAAAATTTTCCAGGTTTGTCAGATTGGTTCCATGAGGACCCCATATCATTATCAATGGAAGCCAAATTCAGACTACTCAGAATTTCACCCTAAAGATACTTGATTGGAGAAAATGAGTTCTAGTTTGTAACCTTTATTACCATGTTCTGTATTTTTTAACTCTTTTGCAGAACTTAGTATTGTTTGAGATTTCCTTCTAGCTCATAATATGCATACACTTGTCTCTTTAGAGAGGGTATTACTAGTTTGATAAAACTATATACAAGTATATACAGAAAATTGACTCTACCCTGTGCTTCTGTCAGCATGAAGAAGTTAAGCCTGTTGTTTGACTCCTGTTGAAGTGTTTAACTTGCAGCCAAATCTGAATCCTAATTGATTTTTAATGTGCTATTTAAATGTGTCCTTTAGCTTTTTCATCTGAAGCTGTGGAAAACTCTGCTAGTCAAATACCACTTCTGAATTTCTATAGTTAAACTTCAGACTACATCTCTTTCATTTTCAAACTGTTTTTAAGAAAGCTTGCCTTATACATGAATTTTGAGGCTCACAAAAGTAGTAAGACATTGATTTATGATAAAATTTTTCTTATAGCAAAGAAGCTGATTGCGACAATAAGCTCTCCGAAGTCGGCAGAACCCGAAAGTGTCAAAAACGAGCTCAAGCCAAAACGAGCTAAGAGAAAGCTGTATTCAACTGACATTTCTTACCCTCTAGATATCCCTGCTTCTTCGGTAAGTGATTGCAGGTTACTGTTCTGTCCATGGTAATGTATTTCTGTAATCTTGGCTTAAAATAAACTGTCAGGGGGACAGAACAAACTTGAAGGTCTGATCAAGTTGCAGAACAGGTTTGAAAGTACAGACTTGTTTTTTGCTTTGATCTAACTGTTCCTTTTTGTCTTTCCATCCTGCTGTTTTACTTACTCTTCTCCATTTTCTCACCTATCTTCTCTGTGTTTGACTGATAGCTTTTCCTGTATAGATGATGCAGCAATCACAGAGGTATCTCTTAAATCTGGATTCACAGATATCTTAGTTGTGGTATGTGGAGGATTACTTTTTCCTCTACTACAGCAATTGAGTCTTAATTGGTTTTTCCAGTAGTTGGTGTTCATTTAAGTGTAGCATAAAGGGAGATTAGAAATAGAGACCATTAAGGGAGCCATAGATTTGGAATAACATGACTGAAACACGAAAGATAAAGGTCTGGATGTGCAATTGACTTTGCAGGGTAAGTAAGCACCTAAGTTAATTTCCAATTCCATTTATGCCCAGCTGATATTTGGATTACTTTAGGATGTGGCTATATCCATGCTTTTCCAAAGTACAGTTTAGGTAGCCTTCTGGGTGTGCCTAAATTGTGTTCCCCTAAGCCAGCCCATAAAGAGTCTTTATAGGCCAGGGCTTTATGTATTGTTTCAGAAATCCAACTACATGGTTTTGACAGTAACTACAGTGCTAAGCATACTCTTGCTTTGTTGGCAGTACATTTATTTGTTCTGTTCAATCCTTTCTTCTCTTCACTATGGTGAGTGTTTGCCCATACTGAGATATCCTGTTGAATCTTCTGTACATTGTATGAATGGATGTGGCAGAAACCAAAATGCTTTTCATAGGAGGATGAAGAAAATGGCAGAAATGCAGAGCAAAAGAAGTTAAGAAGCTTGGAACTGAAAGGAAAAGTGGAAGATTGAATCATGGGAAAGTAGAGAAAGCTAAAGGAATTTAAGCTAAAAATATGTTTTCTGAACACTTCTTGTTTCACAAAATAAGTACTAGAGATCAGAAGTGAGAGCTGCTTTCAATCACATTTTTATTTGGATTTTGGTATTTGTTTTGGCAAAACCAAAATTTTGTATGTTCCCAGTATTTGTTGCTTATTATGATGCACTAAAACAGACTCTCTGTCTTGGAGACCTCTGAGTAAAAGATAGTAGACAAATTTCATTCTGATAATAGCTTCTGGGGAAAAAAACCACGTTGGTTACATGGGTCTAGAAGTGTATGTCATTTGTCTCTGAAGAAATGCTGAGTAACTCTTGAAATACCATCTTTTTCAGATATTTGTAGAACAAAAAGAGAAGGAAAGTGATCATCTAATCATCAAGCGACGGCTACGGTCAAAAACAGCTAAATAATCTTGTAAAAACATGTTTGTATTTCATAGTTAGGGCGTATTTTCTTTGTATTGTTTCAGCTGATTAGATGTAGGAAGTAACAGATACTTAGTCATGCTCCAAAGTGTGTATACAGATGTATGGAATTGTTCTGATTGCTTCCAGTTCTGACTTCATTAAATCTGAAATACTGTTCAAGAAAGTTTGTGTCTGAATCTTTTTTTTTTCTTTTTTTTTTTTTAAGAATGGTATCTTTGGAAGTGTTCATAATTTATCCATTGGGCATTAAGAACTATGCCTGTGTGGAATATTTTAAGTTGCTTTTTTTCAGGTGGCCAGTATACCTACTATAACTTTGAGTGGGGGGAAAAAAAAAAAATGAGTACGTCAGAGCTTGTGTATCCTTACATTCTTTATGCATATATAGAATATAGTAAGGTTACAGCTTACGATCAGTGACTGAGTAAATACTTAAAACAATTTTGGTTTCATGAATGTAGCATTTACTGAAGTCACAGGCAGTGATGGTATTTCATAGGATCTCGCATTGTTTGAAGAACAATACTGATCATCTTTCAGAAAGAGCTGAAAGCTTTGACAATTACCTGTTCTTGACATGGATGAAGCAAGACAATCCCAGTAAGTGATCATTTACTCTAACTTTTTGCTCATGCAGCTTTCTTATTTTTATTTTCTTGAATTACTGCCAACTATACAACAATTTTTACTTGGGCTATTGGATTATTTTAGTTATTACTGCATTTTGGTCTTTCATCCATCGATGATTCTATAACATCTTTCTGTTCAAAGTGTTCCTTATCAATCTGTTTTGCGCATACATACTGTCTAGCACTGTAGAAAGAGTATCTTGTTTACAGGATTGCTTTTTGAGGTTTGGTATTGGCCTGACGACAAAAATTTTTCAGTTCTCTGTGAACATCCAGTCTGAGATTTCCC